>Ga0209090_10000156_pt1 | contig 40896 bp, 34 predicted proteins | sample ArcticOcean_MG_C_9_FD_187432 | JGI IMG/M metagenome (GOLD analysis project Ga0209090, IMG submission 187432) | Marine microbial communities from western Arctic Ocean - ArcticOcean_MG_CB2_152 (SPAdes) (version 2) | ecosystem: Environmental > Aquatic > Marine > Oceanic | place: Arctic Ocean... | reverse complement strand
ATTCATTTTATGCTATGAAGGTAATTTTTGCAAACCAGTTTCATGATCTATCAAAGGAACTTGGCGAAGAATGGAGTTTAGTTAAGGAAATCATAACAACCCCCCAGGAACAAATAATTGGCCCGTCTCATTTAGATTCACCAAAAGAGGCCAGAGAGGTACGGAGGAGAATGAGAATTTAAGAATAAATAATAATTAATACCTATATTCTTCTTTCTTAAAAGGTCCATTAATTGGTACATTAATGTATTCAGCCTGATCAGCAGAAAGTTTCGAGAGTTTGCATCCGATCTTATCAAGATGTAAACGTGCTACTTCTTCATCGAGATATTTGGGCAAGATATAAACCTTATTTTCATACTTTTCACGATTATTCCACAAATCGATTTGAGCAAGTGTCTGGTTAGAAAAACTATTCGACATTACAAAACTTGGGTGACCAGTTGCACATCCAAGATTTACTAATCTACCTGAAGCGAGTAAATATATGCTATTACCTTCGGAAAATGTATATTTATCTACTTGCTCTTTTATATTAATTTTTTTAACTTCATTTAAATTATCTAAAGCGTCAACTTGGATTTCATTATCAAAGTGGCCAATATTACATACTATGGCTTGATCTTTCATTTTTTCCATATGTTCAATAGTAATTATATCCTTATTTCCAGTTGCTGTAACATAAATATCTGCACTACCAAGTGTGTCTTCAATAGTTAGAACACTGAATCCTTCCATTGCTGCTTGAAGGGCACAAATAGGATCAATTTCTGTAACTATTACTTTAGCCCCCATCATCTTTAAGGCTTGAGCAGACCCTTTTCCGACATCTCCATATCCACAAACTACAGCAGTTTTTCCTGCAATCATTACATCTGTAGCCCTCTTTAAAGCATCAACTAAAGATTCACGGCAACCATATAAATTATCAAACTTAGATTTTGTTACTGAATCATTAACATTTATTGCGGGGAACAATAGGCTTCCTTCTGAAACCATTTGGTATAAGCGACGTACTCCCGTTGTTGTTTCTTCGGATACCCCTCTACATTCTTTTGAAATTTGAGTCCAAAATAATTTATTTTCAGAATAAACTCGCTTAAGTAAGTTCTTAATTATCCGTTCTTCATTGTTAGAAGATTCATTATTTACCCAGTCACTTCCATTTTCCAACTCAACTCCTTTGTGAATTAATAATGTAGCATCTCCGCCATCATCAACAATTAGTTGAGGACCAAGGCCACCTGGATGTTGAAGAGCTTTTAACGTACACTCCCAATATTCTTCGAGAGTTTCCCCCTTCCATGCGAAAACAGGGATTCCAGATTTTGCAATTGCAGCAGCAGCATGATCCTGAGTAGAGTAAATATTACAACTAGCCCACCTAACAGTCGCCCCGAGGTCTACGAGTGTTTCGATTAAGATAGCAGTTTGTATTGTCATATGCAAAGATCCGGTAATTCTCACTCGAGATAGTGGTTTTCCCGTGGAATGTTTTTGGCGAATTGCCATTAATCCGGGCATTTCATGTTCAGCTATTTCAATTTCTTTCCTACCAAACTCTGCAAGAGATAAGTCTGCTATTTTATATTCAGGAGTAATTGGGCTTGTAGAATGCATACAACACAACCAAAGCGATTGATAATTTCAATCTTTGTCCTTGCCCACAATACCATAGCATCTATAGATTGAGTACTGGACCCGTAAACAGGGGAGATTTGTTGACATACCTTTTAACTTCTGAATCCGTTACTTCAGGCCATCCAGATAAGTTATGCGATTATATTTCAGACTCCATATTGGATGAATGTCTATCCAAAGACGCTGATGCAAGAGTTGCAGTTGAAGTATTTGTGAAAGGCCTTAGAATGAAGGATAGTGAAGAATCCACTAGTCACATAATCATTGGAGGAGAGGTCTCAATTCGAAAAGGAGTTGTTATTGAGTACGAAAATATCGCTCGTCGTGCTGCAGTGGAAATTGGATATGATAGCATCAGTAAAGGCATGGATGCCAATAATTATGATAAGTGTAAAGTTCTAGTCTTAATTGGCGAGCAGTCCACATATATTTCACAAGGAGTCTCCTTGGGTCAGGGAATTGATCAAGATCAGGGTGCAGGTGACCAAGGAGTGATGTATGGTTTCGCAAGTAGGGAAACTGAATATTTTGAAAAATTAAAAGGTGCCTATATGCCCTTACCCATTATTTTAGCACACCGGCTTACAAGCAAAATTTCTACTCTGATGAGTAAAGGTGATTTTGAGTGGGCTGGACCAGATGGAAAAAGTCAGGTAACCGTAGAGTATGGCAGTGATGATATACCTAAAAAGGTCAAAAATGTAATTATTGCAATACAACATAGAGATTTGGCAACTGAAAAATTTGATGGCAGTGTAAAAATGGAAAGAGAGCACATATACAATGCAATCGAGAATATTGTAAAAGGAGAAATCCCAATAGATTTAATCTGTGAAAATATGAAACTAGTAGTTAACGGGACAGGCAGATTTCTAATCGGAGGGCCCGAAGGAGATGCAGGATTAACTGGGAGGAAAATTATTGTAGATACATATGGAGGAATTGGAAGGCATGGAGGCGGAGCATTTAGTGGGAAAGATCCATCAAAAGTCGATAGGTCCGCCGCATATATGGCTAGATTTGTTGCTAAACACATAGTTGCTAGTGGATTAGCTGACAAATGTGAAATTCAAATAGCATATGGAATTGGAATTTCCAAACCAATTAGTATGAATTTGAATGTCAATACCTTGGGGACAGGCGTGTTAAAGGATAAAGATATTGAAAAAAGGGTACTGCATTTTTTTGATTTTAGACCTGCTAAAATTATAGAATTTCTTAAACTAAAAAATCCAATTTATAAAAAAACTTCTTCCGGAGGCCATTTTGGTAGAAAGGATACTCAAAATGGCCACTTTCCTTGGGAAATTATTGATGATGAGATATTGGTAAAATTAAATAATTTCTAAACTTCCCTTACTTGCTTAAGAAAATAACTACTTGCCCAAAGTCCAAAGGTAAAGTAATTCTCGCAAATGTGTGAAGGTTGGAATTATTGGCGCAGGAATAGTTGGAGGAGCGATGGAACATTGGTTCAAAAATTCACATGAATTGTTTATCCATGATCCAGCCAGAGGTACAGACTTAAATGATGTTATCAACCATGTGGATCTGGCATATATTGCTGTACCAACTCCAATGAATGAAGATGATGGTTCCTGTGATTTGAGAATTGTAGAAGATGTACTAAATAATCTTCCAGATGGATTTACAGCCATAATTAAAAGTACAGTTGTCCCTGGAACTACCGAAAGATTTCATAATTCATATCCTCATCTTAAGATTGCATATTCTCCAGAATTTCTTGTAGAAAGAAGGCATCTTGAAGATTTTGGAAATCAAGAAATATTAGTTTGTGGGACGCATCACCAAGACGTAGCTAACTTAGTATTTCAACATCATAGAGAAGCAGGAGTAATGAAAAAGGATCAATGTTTCAAGGTAACTCCAACAGAAGCAGAGCTAGTAAAATATACAAAAAATACTTTTTACGCAATGAAGGTGATATTTTCTAATCAGATGTATGATATCTGTAAAAAATTAGATCAGGATTGGGACAATATAAAAGATATAATTACTACTGAACAGCCACAAATAATTGGAGAATCTCATTTAGATCCGATATTTGGATTAAGTAGAGGTTTTGGTGGAAAATGTCTCCCAAAAGACAGTAATGCTTTAACTTTTTTAGCGAATAAATTAGGAGTCAAATATCAAATCATGGACGCGATTCAAAATGATAATAAAAGATTAAGGGCCATTTTAACAGGTAAAGAATCTGACGTAGAAACAAGAGATGATTAGAGAGGGGAAAATCGTGAAAAATCGAGAATTGAAATCAATTAAAGGAATATTAGTTGCAGGAGGAGGAGGCAGTAGGCTTTATCCATTCACTAAATATACACATAAGACATTATTGCCATTAAATGATAGACCTGTGATAGACTACGCTTTGGCCATAATGCGAAGATCCGGAATTAAGGACATAATAATAATTGCAAATGAGCACATAGGTCAAATAGCGAAACATATAGGAGTAGGCTTAGAGGGAGAAAGAATTCATTACGTTATTGAAAATGAACCAAAAGGAGTATGTAATGCACTCAATCTAGCTAGACCACATGTTGAAGGACATAGAATAATGCTATATTTTTCAGATAATATTACAACATGGGACTTTTCTTCCGATGCGAAATTATTCCTTGAAAGTGATAAGCCCCCTGGAGCAGTATTGTTAGCAAGAAAGGTCAACAATCCAGAGGCATTCGGAATATGTGTAATGAATGAAGATGAAGAAGTAATAGACATAATAGAAAAACCAGGAATGCCATATTCCAGTATAGCAATAGGAGGGATATATCTCTTTGATGAGTTATTCTGGAATTATTTAGATTCGGCGTCTATGGCAAAGGGATCTTTATTTTCAATCTCAGATATAACTAGAATATACATAAAAAATCAAAATTTTACAATACATAATATTGGCCCAAATACCTGGATAGATTGTGGAACTCCCGATGGCTTACTTGAGGCGTCCATAATGGCAAGGAACGATGAAATCAGTTGGAAAGTAAACTAATACATATTTTTTTGAATGGAATCCCATGTTCTCTCTAAGCCTTTGTCTAGACTTGTTTTAGGATTATAATTGATTTCTTTTATTGGTTTAGAAATATCTGCTAACGTAGTAGGGACATCACCCTTTTGATCAGGTAAATAATTTAATATTGCAGTTTTGCCAACAGTTTTTTCTATTAAAGAAATTAGTTCATTTAAACTAACAGGAGAATTATTTCCCAAATTGAAAATCTCATGATCATGATCTTTCATTTTATTTAATGCAAAATCTGAAGATTTTACGATGCCATCGACTATATCATCTATGTAAGTATAATCTCTACTAGATGAGCCGTCTCCAAAAAATGTTACCGGCTCTTCTGAATCTATCCATTTCAAAAATTTATGGATTGCCATATCTTCCCTGCCCCTGGGGCCATAAACTGTAAAAAATCTCAATCCAACAGACCTAATTGGAAATAATCTGCAGTATGTTGAGCCCATCACTTCCGAGGCTATTTTACTGGCTGCATATGGAGAATTTGGGAATGACAAAGTAGCATTTTCTGAAAAAGGTAAATCTGTAGAAACACCATAAACACTACTACTTGAAGCGTAAATTATCAGGGAACAGAATCCTCTCGTAGCCCAATCAAATATATTTGTGGTGCCACCTAAATTAACATCTGTTGTTATTACAGGATTATCAAGACTGGCTCTGACGCCTGCTAAAGCGGCTAAGTGAAACACTACGTCGAAATTTTCTTCCGGTAAATCTAACCTAATATCTCCATAAATTAAATTAAAATTTTCATATTTTAAAAGCAATTCTTTATTTATTAATTTTCTATCTTTTGAAGATTTCATCCAGTCTATTCCAAATACTTCGTGCCCATCTTGGCATAATTTTTCTGATAAATGACTACCAATAAAACCTAAACAACCCGTAATTAAAATTTTTTGTTTTTTTTCCTTTAATGACATTCCCAATACCTTTAATTTGAATGAAGGAATATTATTACTTATAATTACCTATACTAATAAAGAATATGAAAGGTTTAACAACAGACATCTTAAGCAAAGCATGTGATTGAGCGATGCTTATTGATTCATGAAGTTGAAGATTTTGCAAAGGTTGCTAAAAGGCATTATTCATCGACAAAGGGATTTTTATTCGCTCAAGGGATTTCAAATAATATAGAGTCATTTTATCTTACAACAGGAGAAAGTGAGATTGCCGATGGCGTCAATTTAATTAGTATTGAAGAGATTAAGAATCATGGTTTTGAATATTTTGATTTGATAATAATAACAAGAGAGATGGTATTTTCAAAACTAGATGAGACTTTTCCAAATCTTTTTGAATTCATGATGGATAGTGATAGGAAAAATATAATTTGCCACAAGGGAGATAGTTTTGGATGGATTAAAGATAAAAAATTTCGAAAATCTTTTACAGATCGAACCGGAAAAATGCTTTTTAAAGAAGTATCAAAAATGTTTGACATAGTATGTGCTCAAACTCAACCTTTAGCTGATTTAGTAATAAAGGACTACCTGAAAAGGTGACTGAGAGCATAAGGAGTAATATATTCATTTCTAGAATGGGGGTCCCCGACTCTAATCCTTATAAAAATCGAGATAAAAATGATATTCAAATATACGATAATGATCATAAATATTGTGTAGATTACTGGATGCATCTAAAGGAAGGAAGGGCATTAAAACCTTTATGTTTTACTGAAAAACATATAAGCTTTAGTAAGGCTAATCTTGAAAAATATCAATCTAAAAAAATTAAGATAATTTACATGGGAAGAATAAAGATTGATGACGGAAATATCCTCTACCTCATGAAAGATATTATGATGGAATTAGGTCCAGATTATGAATTACATATTTATCCCGGGAGATTCGTATTACCTGATGTACCTATCTCCGTATTATCTCCAAAGTTTCCCATAAATATTCAAATGATTCGTGACAGGCATTTTGCAGAATGCACAAATGTAATACTTCACTACCCATTTGATGCTAAGAATAAAGCAGATATATTAGGAAGTATGGACTTAGGCCTTGATTTCAGTCAAGCGAGACCTAAAAACGAAATATCCTTTATGGGAAATGCTAAATTATTAGAATATTGTTATTATGGATTAAAAGTAATAACAGAGAAAAACGTTTATAATTCAAATATAGTTTTAAATTCTGGCTCGGGAATTGCATTGGAAGGAATTGCAAACTCAGAAGACTACGTCAAGGGCATTAAGAAAATAACTTTGAGTAAAACTAATTGGAATGCAGTTTCAAGTTACGTAAGAAATAATCACGGATGGAATATAATATCTCTTGAGTTATTACAACACGCTCAAGAAAAATATTCATTGAAGAATAATTGTAATTGAGTGATCACATGTCCAATAATTATCGTATAATTACTCCTCAGTCATGCGTCGAAAAAAATGAGAGAGGAAGGGAAGCATCGCTACTTGATATCAAAAGAGCTAGATTTATCGTTAAGAAAAAATTTGGAGCAATTGCCGGATCCAGAAGGCTTGGGCAGATATGGCTTGTCTTGGACCCCCTGATAATGGGGCTAGTATATTTTTTTGTATTTACAGTGATTAGAAACAACCCAAATCCAGTATCGATGTTTATAGGTATAACATATGTCAGACTATTGCAATTAGGCCTAAGAAATGGATTCAATAATGGAGTGGATTATACAGGTGGCATCAAAATTGAAAGAGTTAGGACCAGAGTATTATTGATGTCTGAATATATTTTGAGCATTAGCTATACTTTCTTTATGTGTTTTGGAATAAGTATGGTATTCATAATTTACTTTAATACAAGTATTTTTGAAACTATTATGCTTTATTTAATTGCATATCCACTATATTTGATGTGGTATGGATTAGGAAGTATGTTATCGCCAATTGGAGTTAAAATACCAGATACCAAATCCCTAGTTAATTATTTTGGGATGTTGATGTTCTTTGGCAGTCCGGCATTATATAGCCTAGGCCAGACGAGTGGAATACACAGGAAAATATGCCTCTACAACCCTTTTAGTTATTTAGTTGAGTTTGCAAGGGCTATAATTTTAGATTCAGAAGATTATTTGTTACTGGATGTAAAGATAGGAGTATTTTATGCCATTATATTTTCCGCCGTATTGATTATTAGTTTGATAAGATTTGACAAGAATAGGTGGAGGTATACGACATGGAGTTAGATGATGAAGTTGCCATAAATGTTGATAATCTATCCATAAATTATGATATTTTTATAAAAAAAAGAAAATTTTCTTTAGGTAAAAGGACGAAATTTAATGCTTTAGATAGCATATCATTCAATATAAAATCAGGCGAAGTAGTTGCATTACTTGGAAAAAATGGATCTGGAAAAACTACATTATTGAGGGCCATAGGAGGATATTTGAGGCCAGATTCAGGTAAAATCATTACTAAAGGAAGAGTATATACACTTTCTGGTGCCAATCCCGGATTGATTCCCTATATGTCAGGTAGAGAGAATGTCAGAGAACTAAGTGTAGTTTATGGTATAAATAAGGAAAACCGCGATTTTTTCGAAACGGAAGTTGAGGAATTTTGTGAATTAGGAGATGCATATGATCGCCAATACAAAACTCTCTCGACTGGGATGGCTGGGAGAATTGGTTTTGGATTTACAACAAGTTTAGATCCCGAAATATTATTGATGGATGAAACATTAGGAGTTGGAGATGAAGAATTTAGGAAAAAGGCAGAAGCAAAGGCTGCATCTTTTATGGGAAGGGGAGAGACTATCCTATTATCCACCCATTCACTTGGTCTAGCAAAAAATATGTGTAAGAGGGGTTTGGTGTTGGAATCGGGAAAGTTAATTTTTGATGGAGAGATAACCAACGCAATTAGTACATATCTGAATTTGATAAAGAAAATATGAATTTTGGCAATAATTAAATATAATGTACTGACCCTCCTTTACATGACCCTTGAATATACAATTGAGTTTTCATCGACCAGGGACGATTTAGCCAGAAAAGTAAGGAAAATGATCACTAATGGATGGGAACCTATTGGAGGATTGTGCGTGGACATACATGAAGATGAGGGACGATTTTTACAATGTATGATACGTAATAGAAACTAATACATTATCTTTATTCATTTACATTAAGATCTATTTCTTGCCATATCATGTCCAATTGCACCATATCTTCTATAGGAAATAATTCATTACCAAGCATAGATATTAATAGATGATTACGTTCAATTTGTAATTGTTCAAATATATCATTTACTAATTTATTTCCTTTAAGTTTTAATGACACGCTATTACTAGGCTTAAGTACCAAAATATCATTACTACTGATAATTACTTTTCCAATTAAAGGATTGTTTGAAATGACTGACAGGCCATCAGATAAAATATCTAGAGTAATCAAAAAGCACCCACAAACTATTGATTCAGGTATTGTTCGAGGAAAGCAATCTCTTCCCGATGTTATCAAGTGTGTTTTGCTCCTATTGAATAAAGAACAAAGTTCAGATTTAGAAATACGGCCGTGAATTTCTACATTTCTACGCCATCTTTTATCCATTGGAATGGAAATGTCGTCGACCCCCACTATTGCCACTTTGATTTCAGGATTTAATTTAATTAGACCATCTATTATTTCATAAAAAAGATCTGAATTTTTTGTCCTTTGAATTGTAGTCCCAGTATATATTACATCAATATCTCTTTTAGAATTAATATCAAAACTAAAAATGGGAGAAGCGGCTTTATTGAACTTTAAGAGCCTTGAATTGGGATATATATTTTTTAATGATGAAATATTTTTTTCTTCATCAAATAAAACTATTGGGTATTTTCCAACGGAGACTTTATTTCTCAATTTCTCAACCTTTGAGATTACTGATTCGGAATAATTCCTAAATAATTTTCTAAACTCAATTAAATCTAATGACGTTGGTTTACTTTTAATTTCAGGAATTTTAATTTTAGAAAATGTAGGATATTTTGAAAAATTTGATATAATTTCGAATAAAACATCCTCATGTATTTCTCCTTTAAATGATTTAGAAATTAATAGTTTCATGTGGTCACTAACATGAGGAAAAAATAAAGATGTTGCCGGATAAAATATTGTTGTTGAAGGAGAGTATTTTGACATCAATTCATTATGAAAATTGGGATAGTTCCCCCTTACTATTAAGACCTTAACATTGTCAATTTTTGGAAAAATATCGGGAGAGTTAATGCTCCAAAAATTAAATTTATCTCCATATTTAATTTTTCCAACTCTAGAAATAATTTCCCAATTACGTTTTTCATCAGAATTATGACCAAGTATTATATTTACATTTGATATATCTAGATAATCAGAAATAGATTTCGCAAGTAAGAAGAAAATATCAGATTCTAAGTTTAATAAAAGATTATTTTCCTCTTCTGACAAATTATCTAAATCATTAAAGTCATCTGTCAAATTAATAATGTTTCCTAAATTAGATTTGGATTTGACTTCCCAAATTGCTGGAACTTTATGAACTAGCACCACACTAGGCCTTGACATGCCTCGGCGTGGACATGCTTGATATATGATTTATTAGTCCAAAGCATTGTGAAGAATGATAGGATGCTAATTATTTCTCACTATGACAGTGGTAAATATCCTAAAGTAATCTCAGAAATAGATCAGCATCTAGATTTGATCATTAATAATGATTATCTACTTATTGAATTATATCTAATTTCATGTTATGAATCTGACAAACCCAGAAAGTTTGCAAAAATGCTTGAAAAGGTTAATGCAATCGAAGATATGGATTTGATAAATAAATTAATGGTTAAATTCTTGAAAGATAATAATGAAAAATTTTTAAAAATAATTTCCAAAATATATAAAAATAACAAAATAATTTCTTTCGAAATAGAACTATTGACGCTAGAATACCAGATAAGAGGAATTTATTTTAAAGAAAATTCTGATAGTCAGAAAATTGCCAATAGCATCAAATATGTTTTAAATAATGATTTATTTTTAAGATCAAAAAAATATAAAAATTTATTGGAATCTTTAAGACTAAGGGTTAGAAAGTTATATAGAAATAAGGAATATGAAAAAATTTTAATTTGGTTAGATGAAGTAGTTTTTAATAAAGAAAACTTCGACATATGTCTATATTTCTTATTTTCCCTCAGACAATCTCAAGATAATGACACAATTTTAGAGAAATGCATATATTTATTTAAATTAATCGATAATCCTAAAAATATTGAAAGTATCATAGATCTCCTATATACAATAGGGAAGAATAAGGAAATAATCTTATTAATTGAGGGGGTAAACGAAGAAAAAATATCCATTAAAACCAGTTTAATTTATGCAAGAAGTTTACGCAAATCTGGCGATGAAAGTGGGGCGCAAAAAGTCATAAATGACATTAAATCAGAAATTGAAAATAAAGTTTTAGAAGATGAGCTTGACATATCAATCATAATAGAAGATTTGACTAATTTAATTTGGATTGGAGAAATAGAAATTACAGAATTTTTGCTCCATAAATTATTAAAAAGGAAGGATATTACTAATGCAAGGATTAATGAGATAGGGGCGGATAAAATTATCAAATTATTCAGAACAGTACTTGATCTGCAAAAAAGAGAAAGATTGAAGGATAGTTTAGTTATTTCTAGACTTTTAGTAAAAGAAAGTAAGTATGAAGAATCTCTACGACTATTAAATCCATACATTTTGCATGAAATAATTAATTCCGCTGACTTATTTGATCTTTATATTATTTCAGCAAAGGAATGTGGAAAGGAAATTTTAATCACTGAAATGATAGAAAAATATTCTAAAGATTTAACTCAAGCTACTATTGAGAGGATGGCTAATACACTTGAGGTTAATGGATTATATGAAAATCATAAACAATTAATTTTATCATGTTCTATTAAATCATTAAATTCATATAAATTAATTAGATCTTACTTTAATGTATATGAAAAATATTCCGCCCATATTGAACCGAAAAAAATATTGATAAAAATATCCAAAAATAATAAAGTCAATTCAAAAATGATTATTTATTTTGTGGAAAGGTATCTTAAATTAGATAATAAAGAACCTGTCAAATTTACCAATATCATCTCAACTTTAAGGGCCGATCTAGTAACTAAAATTTATTGCAATCTTAGAATATTTAATTTAAACAGAATCGGCGATAAGATAGATGAAATATATGGCGATTTAATAAAATTAAAAACCGAGAATTATATGATTAATAATAAATTTAATGATGTTTTCATTAGGATGATTAGAGAGGCCATTGGCGTAGCCTATTATGAAGACAGAAATGAGATTGTGATAGAAATGATTGAACATTTTAAATTAGATAATGAATACAGAGAACAGATAATTTCTGGATACATTAGATCACTTATTGAGAATAAAAATTATTTAAAAGTTGAAGGAGTGATAAATAAATTTGAGAATGACATGACCGACATACAACGATGGACTAGCCATATTGAAATTGGTAATTTGGATTTAGTAAAGAATGAAATTATAGATATAAAGGACTTGGATAAATTGAGTCAAAATGAAATGAAAAGTTTAAAATCAATATATTTCAAATTAGCCATGTTTAAAGAATATCTTGATTTAACTACACATAATATTCGTGAAGGGGATTTCAAATTTCAGGACTTATCGAGGCACTTCTTCTCATTGTACAAATTGGGTAAAGATGAAGATTGCATCGAGTTCTACAATTACATATATTATAAATTTAATCATAATCCTCAAAAAAGAGTCATAATAGCTTTAATTGGATATGATTTTTCATTGTCAAAGGAATATATTAATGATATAGAATTAGCCATAATGATGGATTCAAATGGATATAATATTCCATTATTTGCATCTCGTATGTTTTTGAATATGGAAAGAATAGATTTATCATTCTATTTTTTTAGATACGCCTTGAAAAATGGTCAAACTGAGAGAGAAGTTTTAAAATTAGGTAAAGAAATTCAGAACATTCTGAAAGATTTAGATTTAAATCCCGTAGAAATGACCAATCATAAAATAATGGCTGAACCGAAATATATTGATGTCGAAGTTATTCGGAGAGTGATATCCGTATTGCAAACTAGAAAAAGTAGTGAGAGAAAAGTAAATGGAAGAGTTGCCTTACAAAGTCACACCTTAGATATCGGTGGTGCTGAAAGGCAGGCATCTTACTTACTAAACCTGCTTGATTCTAAAGTTATAGAAAATTCTTCATATACCCTTGTTACCCATAAAATTCCTAATAAATCACAAATTAAAAAAACTTATTATGCCGATATCGACGTAGATAATACATCAATTAAAGAGTACATTAAGGCATCAAAAAATATTAAAATTGACGCTGAAATAAATAGAATAATTCGTCATTTGAATCCATTAAAAGAAAGGAGAATGGTCAGTATGGCGAATATATTTTTAAAGGGAGAGTTTGAGATAATCCATACCTGGCAAGATTATTGTAATATTTACGGTAGTTTAGCCGCACTTATTTCGGGATCAGGGAGAATAATAATGTCTGCAAGGACGCTGCCACCTCCGGAAAAAGGCAAGCTTGCATCTAGGCAAGGACGTTCATATAGGGAGTGTTATCAATTATTATTAGAAACTAAAGAGATCATATTAACGCATAATTCCGACTTTGGTAGAGAATCATATCAGGAATGGTTAGGAGGAAGTTTGGACAAGCATAGAACCATTCATAATGGGCTAAATATTTTAAAATTTAGTAATATTGATGAAGAGAATGTTATAATAAGAGATAATTTACAAATAACTAAAAATGAAATTGTGATTGGGTATATTGGAAGATTTACAACCGATAAAAGGCCGTGGTTATTTCTCAAAGTAATAGAAAGCATCTTGGGAGACGGCCTTACTGAAAAATCGAAAGATTTGGATGAGTGGTATATGAAGAATGAGGGAGGAAATATTAGTTTAAGTGAATTTGAAAAACCAAACTGGTCAAAAATTGGAGATATAAAAGTAATAATGGTAGGAGATGGACCACAATTTGAAAATGCTAAAAAGATTGTTGATGGATCAGAAATTATGAAAAATAAAGTCCATTTAGTAGGTTTTTCAGGAAATGTGGGGGGATATTTGAATGAGTTTGATGTTTTAATGTTAACTTCTAAAGTTGAAGGTTTGCCGAATGTGCTTATAGAGGCCCAATCTTGCTCAGTTCCTGTTGTATCAACAAACGCAGGAGGCTCAAGAGAGTGTTTTATTGAGGGAGAAACTGGATTACTATCGAATCACGGAAATATTTCAGAATTAGAATATTTATTATCCAAGGCATTGGACATTAAGTTTAGGAAAAATGTAAAAAAGATCGCTTTGAAATTCATAGAAAAAAGGTTTGGCGAGAAGACCTACTCGAAAAATATTAATGATTTATACTGGAGATATTAGTATGAAAAATAGAAAAGTCCTGATGATTGCCGATGTAGAAGGCTGGGCATATGACATTATTGCAAAATCAATAGTAAATAAATTTAGAAAGTATGAGGCTGACATAGTATATTTTAGAGACATAATAAAAGGCAATACCATTATTGATGCCAATGATTATGACGTAATAATGGGTTTTTTTTGGTATGATATGTTTGTAAGAGGGAAATTAATAAAAAACTTTGATTTGAATAAAATATGTGTTACTGTTCAATCTCATAATTCATGGTTAAAGCGAAATTTAAAAGTTTCTGACACTATAAAAATTTTGGAACAATATCCCGCAGTAGGATTTTGTTCTGAAAAATTAATGAACAAATTTCCTAATATTAAGGAAAAATATTACGTCCCAACGGGTTACGATCCTCAGAAATTTTTTCCAACTCCAATCCCTCCTTTTGAAGGAAAACTAAAGATATGTTGGGCAGGAGATCCTGAAACATCACATCATGGAGATGTTAAGGGATATTATGAACATATACTTCCTGTAATTGAAAAAATGGAAAATATTGAGCTCATAACAACAACAAAGGCTAATCCAATTAAACACGGAGATATGGGTAAATTTTACTCAAAGGGGCATATTTATTTGTGTATGTCTTCAAATGAAGGTACATGCATGCCCATATTAGAATCTATGGCATGCGGAAGACCCGTAATTTCAACTAATGTAGGTGTTGCACCAGAGTTAATCAATAGTGAAAATGGATGGTTGATTAAGCGTAATGCAGTAGATTTAATGAAGGCGGTAAACGATTGTTATGAGAATATGGGAGATTTACAAGATATGGGTTATTTATCTTTTAAATCGGTAGAAGAAAGAGTTGCTGATTGGAGTTCAATGTACTATGAAAAATTATTTGATAGTGTGTACGAACAAAACAGAATATAGGAAATAAAACTAAAATTCATTCAAATATTTTATAATCTCTGTTTTTATCTCTTCATCTGAGAACATTCCTTCGGTCCCGGAATTATATATTTCCATATTTGACTTAGAAAAAATAGAATTGCTTTTAGGGGTGGATCCATAGGGCATTATGACATAATGTGTTTCACTTTCCCATAGCCTTTGTAGTTCATCAAATGATACTAAATCTTCATGTAATTTTTCTCCTTGAGTTAAGCCTCTTTCTTCTATTTCTACTTCTTTATCTGTCAGATTTAATCCTATTAAGACATTAACAAGTTGATTTATGGAAAATGATTTCATTTTTAGAACAAATATTTCTCCACCATGACTTAGTTCCAGAGAATCAATTACCAAGGAGGCTGCTACGTCAATAGGAATTGCAAATCTAGTTACATCTCTATCTGAAATCCAAATTTTACCATTATTTTTTAAACCTTTAATCATAGAAGGTATAACTGAACCACGACTAGATAGGACATTACCAAACCTCACACAAAAGGAAATTATAGAAGAATGTTTGTTACTGTCTAGAGTGATTTTCTCTGCAAGATATTTTGTAGCCCCCATTGTATTTGTTGGGTTTACTGCTTTATCAGTACTTATGGAAATTAATTTTTTAACATTGTTTTCAATTGATAAATCGACAATATTTTGAGTCCCTAGAATATTAGTTTTGACAGACTCAGTGGGATTTAGTTCGCAGATTTCGACATGCTTCAATGCTGCAGCATGAATGACTATATCTATATTATTTCTAAAGACTCGGCTTAAAGATTCACGGTCCCTAACATCTCCGATAACAAATGATACGTTTGCATGTTCTGAAAGTTCCTCTTTAAGATAAAACTGTTTTGAATCGTCTCTGGATAAGATAGTGATGTGCTTAGGACTTCTTTTTATCAATTGACGTACTATTTCAGATCCTATACTTCCAGTACCTCCCGTAACTAAGATTCGCTGATTACGTACGCCAACCATGCCTAGGGCATCATAGTTAAATTGATAAACTAATTCATATAAAGCACTATTTCAGATATTGATTTCTATTATTTTTTCTTTCGGATATCCAAGAAGGGTAGCAGCAATTTTTACAAAAAATTGTGTGGAATTTAGATATATGATATTTGGAAGAGAATCATTGATATATTGCATAGATATTGATATTTTTAACAAAGATATTGAATCAAAATATTTGAGATCAGAAAATGCCCTACCAATATTAATTCTTGGATCGCATGATATTTTCTCCTCATATAATAATTTTTCATAATTGTCAATAACTGAGTATTTTTCAGCATAAATGAGGCGATCATTTTTCTGGAAAATATTTATCCTATACATATAATCATAGTTTTTGATTAGGTTTTTATCGTCCGAAACTGGAGAAAATGACATAATTAAGTCTTTATTCAATAATTCATAATTAAAGTCAAAAGAATACTTTTTTAATGATATTAATATTTCAGACATATCTTCTTTAGATTTAGATTTTTCTTTTTCAAATATAGGTTGTATATTCCCATCTATTTGATAAAATTTTAGTAACGGATATTGAGTTTTGCTCATAAATATATTTTGAAATGAATTATTTGTATAATTTTTTTTATTTTTCCCCCTAGATAAAGCATGAATGATTTTATGATTTAATTTAGACCATATTTCTTGATATTCAGAATTTGTGAGAACAAATTTTAATGATCCTTGAATTGGGTCCAATATAGAAGAGTAATTATCACCAATTCCAATACCCTCAATAATATCATATTTCCCAGATTTAAGGATGTATGTTATTATCATATTTAGATTATTTTGACCGTACATTGAGAGTAATTCTTTTATTTCATTAGATATGTAAGTATTATCAGATTTAGAATAAATAAGATTTCTTAAATAGATATTCATAGACCTCTCGTCTTTACGAGACAATTCTGCCATTTGCTTTAACAAATTTCGATAAGTCTTTTTTTTATTTAGATTTTCAGAAGCAAACAAGGCCTCATTTAATATTGGAGATGAAGATTTATGATTAGTTTTATCAAATAATTCAAGAGTTTTTGCATATTTTTTTAATTTATTACAGGATCTAAGTATGAATAATGTTTCATCATCGGACCAATTGCCAAAATTTTCTAAACCTCCCAATACTCTAATGACGACCTCATATTTTGATTGAGAAAATAATTTTCGATAGGGTTTTTCTTTTAATGATGGGTTTGTACCATCCATTTTTTTTGATAATAATAATTTATTAGATTTTATTGCTGGGAGGTAATCGGGATTGGCTTTAAACACCATTTGAATGTAATCTTCTGCATTTATTAAATTATCTTGATTGATGGCAATTCTAGCTAACTGATTCATGGCCTCCAGATTATTTTCAGATGAAGAAAGAACTGATGTCCATGCAGATTTACACAAATTTAGATCTTTTGAATTTTTAGTTAAGTTTCTGGCTTTGTAGACTAATGCAGTAAAATTTTTTATATCAGTTGAAAGTACATCATTGGCCAGACTCAGAGATTGTTTGAAATTACCCTTAATATAATTAACTTTCATATCTGCTATTTTGGGTTCAATGTCTAATGGAAATTTAAGGCGAAATTGTTCTATGGACTCATCGATAGAATTATCCAATTCCAAAGCCATTGCAGAACGGAGTTGGAAACGAAGAAATAATGCAGTGAATCTGGTATCTAAAGGAATATATTTTGAACACAAACCAAGGCATCTTGTAAAATTTTTTTCTTTATATAATGCTCTTACATGATATGATTTTTCAGATTCACTTAATTCGTCAATTAATTCTTCACATAATAAAATTACTTTAGACCATTCGCATTTGAGGAATGATTTTTTCAAGTCCCAATGCTTAACTTGCGTATTAGCATTGTGCACCCCCATGTTGGTCGCTGCATACTTGGGTTCAAAATATCGTTGTTCATATGAATAATTAAAATGACTTATCAATGTAGTTCAATCCGTCACAAACATGAATGGCGGAACCGCAACCATAGATTCATTTAAAATCGCTGTAGTAGGCCTAGGATATGTAGGATTACCTACTGCTCTTGCATTTCATGACGTTGGTTTTGAAGTATGCGGAATAGACATCTCGACTAAAGTAATAGACGGCTTAAAAAAAGGTAAAAGCCCATTAATAGACAATACAGCAAATTTTTCTATTCCCGTTAATTCGGATAAATGGAAAGTAACAACTAGTTTTAAGGAATCCATATTTTACTCAGATATTGTTTTAATTACAGTTCCAACACCCGTAAATGATGATAAAACTCCGGATTTGAGTTATATAATTTCTGCTTCAGAGAATATTTTTGACAATATTGATAGAAGTAAAAATACGATAGTAGTATTAGAGAGTACTGTTTATCCCGGAGTCACAAGAGAAGTTCTGGGCGGGATATGCATTAAAAAGGGCATAGAATTGAACAAACAAGTTACTTTAGCTTATTGCCCAGAAAGAGTGAATCCTGGTGACGGCAGTAGAAGTGTAAATTCCGTAGCACAAATAATTGGTTGTGATGATATCGAGACTGGAGAGCTTTTAACAGAACTATTCGCGAAAACTACGATTGCAACATCCACTTACGTTGGAAAAATAGAAATCGCAGAAGCCTCAAAAATGATAGAAAATGTACAAAGAGATATAGATATTGCATTAGTAAATGAGTTGTCGATAATATTGCCTAAATTAGGAATAGATGTCGAAGATGTATTATCTGCAGCAGATACGAAATGGAATTTTCACAAACATACACCCGGAATAGGAGTCGGAGGGCATTGTATACCTGTTGACCCATACTACTATATGGCATTAGCAGAAAAAGTTGGTTTTCCATCAATGATTTCTACTTATGCTAGAAAAATAAATAATTCAATGCCAATCGTTGCTGCTGAAAATATACTAAAATTATCAACAAATAATAGCCAAAATATCAATATCCTTGTTCTTGGATATTCTTATAAACCTGAATTAGGAGATTTAAGAGAAACTCCTGTAAAGGACTTGACCCATTATCTAAATAGTAAAGGTGCTAATGTATTTTTATGGGACCCTTTGGTAGAAAAAGAAAAATTACCAAAATGGGTAAATTTTATCAGTGGACCACTCGAAACTGAAGAAATAGATTGTGTGGTTTTAGCAACCGCTCATAAAGAAGTGATTGATTTAGATTGGGTCGCGCTTAAAAAATGCTGTAGAAAATGCACAATATATGATGGACGAAGAGTTTTGAATAAGGATAAAATGGAACAAATTGGATGGAAATATACAGGAATAGGCGTTCCAGAATGATTGTTCATAGGCAAATTTTATCCCATTAATTTGGAGATATCGATAACATGAAAAGAAATAAAGAATTTGATGTTCTTTCACAGAATATGGAAATTCCGCTTCCAAAATATATTTCTACAAGAAGAGAAGAAAACCAGATCCAACACTCTAAAAAAAATGCACTAATGAACAGGCCCACAAGAAAAAATATTGAAAGCATGGTAAATGCCAATGAACATGAAATTTCAAAGCATAAAATATTAAATTGGCTAAAATTAAATCCACGAGATACAGAAATGTATGAATTTATGGTAACTATTGAAAGAGATAGAGGTGAGTGGGTAGAAGTAAATTATTGGATTAGCGAATTAAGAAAATATGATTCATATAATCCAATTATTGTGGAGATTGGAGAATATTATGTTTATAAAAATGAAATAGAAATATGTCAAAAAAATAATCAATGGCAGAAAGTAATACAGATATGCCATAAAATATTATCTGTCAATAATAATGACAAATTCGCCTTAACTTCTATGGCGAGATCTTACAAACATCTTGGAAGTACTAGTAAGGAAAAGCAAACTTGGCAAAAATTATTCAATCTAGGTGCCCTAGATTATTTAAAAACATTAGAATATTCTAACGTATTATATGCTGAAAGAGATTTTATTACTTTGGCCAGGTTATTAGGAGCAAGAGTGAATCACCTTGATGAGAGCCTACTTGAAATTTATGTAAGGTCTTTGTTTAATATGAGGAAGTTCTCGGAATGTATCTTAAAATGTCAAAGTCTATTAATTATCAATAAAAGTAATAAAATTGGGATGAGATTATTGTCAAGAAGTTTGATTAGAACTGGGCAAATTGGACAAGCTGTAGATATACTTGAGAGTAGAGTAAGTAATAAAGATAAAAATGTAGAATTATTTGAAGACTTGATTGAATGTTATCTAAGGATGGATAAAATAAAGAAAGTAGACAAGATGTGGGAAATAATAAGTAAAAAGGGTGAAAATGATTTTGATGCTTTCTTAGTCGCAGTGGAAATTTCATTAAAATTTAATTGGAATTCCAAATATGAAAAATTACTTGAAAATAAAAAATTAAAAAGTGTTTGGAAAAGAGATAATATAAAAATTTCAAAAATTGCCTTAAAATATGGACTAATATCTGAATCATGGAAATATCTTAAAATTAGTCAAAAGAATAATGAGTCAGATAAGGTTATGAGAAAAATTAATGAAATATTGCGTATTACTCGAACTCACTCTCGTGAAATAGAGAGTTCAATCAGAGGGCCTAAATTTAATTATGTGACGTCACTAGTAGTTAGAGAGATTCTAAGAAAATCGGACAAAATCAAAAATAAGATAAGGAAAAAAGTAAAAATTTGTATTGTAACGTCATCCTTGAATAGAGGAGGAGCGGAAAGGCAAGTTAGTTTCACCACTAAGGGCCTTGTTGAAAGAGGATTTGATGCCAATCTAGTAATCCATAGAAATAACGAAGGAAAGAAAGGTACCTATTTAGATTATTTGAAATCGATTAGAAAAAGAATTGATATTTTATCTGAAAAGACACAAAAAAACATAATAAATGATAATAAAGAAACAATTGGAGGCTATTTAGATTTATTAAATTTATTAAATAATACAACATATAATAAAACAATAGAATTAATAGAATATTTTTCAAAAAACAGTCCTGATTTAATTCATGCATGGCAGGATGAGACGATTTTGACATCTGCTATTGCTGCGGCAATAACTAATAGTCCCATATTAATTGGATCAGCAAGATCAATGCGCCCAGATAGAAAATCAGAATTACACATTAGAAAAAAACCTTATTTAATGGAATGTTATAACTTAATTCTAAAAGAAGATTGGTTTCATTTTACCATCAATAGCAATGCAGGAAGGAAAAGTTATGCTGAATGGCTGGACATCAATGAAAGTGAAATGAGAGTAATACATAATGGTACTGATTTTAAAAATATGGAAGAAAATATCAGAATAGGTGCAATAAAATCTGAAATAAGAGAGTTGGGATTAACTAAATATGATATAATTATTGGTGGAATATTTAGGCTTGAGGGAGGAAAAAGGCCAGAACTATGGATAAGAATATTAGAAGATTTGATAAATAAGGATAATAGAATTAAGGGGATTTTGATTGGAGGGGGAAAAATGGAGGAGACCGTTAAAAAATGGATAAATGAAAAAGGTTTGGAAAAAAGCATCAAGATTCTTGGAGAAAAGTCAGACGTGGCAGGATGGCTGATCAACATGGATTTATTCTTATTTACTTCATTATCAGAAGGGTTGCCAAATGTAATTATTGAGGCACAAGGATTTGGCGTACCAGTGATTTCTACTAATGTTGGAGGAGTTTCCGAAATTGTAATTGATGGAGTTACAGGGAAATTAGTGGAAGGCGAAGATTCTGAGGAAATTTCTAAATTTATATTAAAAAGTTTAAAAAATGGAGATTTAATAACAATGGGAGAAAAATCAAAAAATATAACTAGGGAAAATTTTTCTATTGAAAAAATGTTAGATCAAACAGAAGAATTGTATAATAATGTAATTTCTACAATCAATTAAAATGCATTAAGTCTTTGGTTTGAAATAGGGAATTACATGGCGAAGGTATTGGTCACAGGCGGAGCCGGATTTATTGGTTCACATATATGTGATAAATTAATTAATATGGGGCACGAGGTTGTTTGTTATGATAACTTAATTACTGGATTCAAAATTAATATAGAGCATTTATTAATTAAGAATAATTTTACATTCATAATAGGCGATATAAGAAATATACTAGATTTAGAGGAAGCAATGAAAGGATGTAGTCATGTTTGCCATCAAGCCGCATTAGGTTCGGTACCTAGGTCGATAGAAGATCCCATAAAAACTAATGAAATAAATATTGGAGGTAGCCTAAACGTACTACAAGTTGCTAAAAATTTGAATATCAAAAGATTAGTATTTGCATCAAGTTCTTCAGTTTATGGAGATAATTTGGATATGCCTAAAATAGAGCATAATACTGGAAAAGTCCTATCCCCTTATGCAGTAACAAAACAGACTATTGAGGAATATTCAAGTGTTTTTTCGTATGTCCATGGCATGGAGACTATTGGTTTAAGATACTTCAATGTCTTTGGACCCCGTCAGTCCCCAGAAGGCGCATATGCCGCAGTAATACCCATTTTCATCGATAAAATATTGAGTAAATATCCTCCAACAATTTATGGAGATGGGGAACAGACAAGAGATTTTTCATATATAGAAAATGTTGTAGAAGCAAATATTTTATGTTTATTTGAGGATTCTAAAGGAAAATATGGCGAAGTATACAATGTTGCATGTGGTGAAACATTATCAATAAATGGGCTATTCATGATGATTAAGAAATCCATTTCTGGAATCTTAGATGATGAACTAAATTTACTACCTAAATATGCACCAGATAGACCAGGGGATATAAAAGATTCATTGGCTAATTTAGATAAAATTAAGATACATTTTGGCTACATTCCAAAAATTTATGCCGCAGAAGGCATAGATAAAACATGCCAATGGCATATTTCCAATAGGAGATGATTTCCTGAAAGTTACCCTTAGTGAAGAGAATGGTTTCATAATTTTTAAATTGAATCCTGACGATGATGACATATTTCACCTTAATTCATCCAAAATTTCAATGGCCAATACAGAAGCTAAAATAAAATTAGGAGATATCAAAATAAAAGACATTCATCCTGATTTAATTGGACTATCAACAATATTAATGTGTCATCAATTTGTTGGAAAAAGACTTCAATTGCCATTTGATGTAAGTAAGCAATTTCTAGATGGGGTCAATTCAGTATTATCTAAATATAAGATAGAGTCAAGTATTGGTGCAGAAATAAAAAAGAATTGCCCTCCAGTTAATTCTAGGCCTGGCCTAGCTTTTAGCGGAGGTGCTGATTCATGTGCTGCCTTAGCAGTAATGCCCGGAAGTACTGTGCCCATATTCATGAATAGGCCCATGTCTAAAAATTCCATATATGACTCAGATGCCCCGCTGAAAAGTTGTATGGAATTAAAAGAATTAGGATACGATATGAAAGTAATAGAATGCGATCTAGAATTTCTTAGAAGTCCAATAGGATTCCCCAGTGACTTGGCAAATGCAATCCCTGCTTTACTATTATCGCAACACTTAGGCCTAGATTCAATTGCTTTTGGCACGGTATTGGAATCGGCATATGGCATCGGACATGAGAAATTTATCGAATATAAAAAGGGCTCTCATTGGAGATTCTATGGGAAGTTGTTTTCTTGCGCTGGAATTGAAATATGCCTTCCTGTAGCTGGAATAAGCGAAGTAGGTACATCGTTGATTAATTATTCTTCATCATATGGTGAATTTGCTCAATCTTGCATCAGAGGGAAGTGGAAAAAGCCATGTCTAAAATGCTGGAAATGTTTTAGAAAGGAATTATTATCAATATCTTTAGATTCGGATAAGAAAATTAATTTGAAAGAAATTATGAAAAGTTCTGAAGTTCAAATAAGACTTTCTGCTTATCCAATCAGTCACGAAAATGTAATTATTTATTCTATTCAAAATATTGATATTAAAAACTTCCCTGAACTAAAAATAATTAGAAATAGATTAGATATGAAAATTAAATTAGAATCATTATCTAGATGGTATTCTCCTTCTTTATCATTAGTACCTGAGAAGTGGAAGAATATCATAAGAAATAAAATAATAAAATATTTGAAAATAATGAATGAGGAAGATGAAGAATTATTACATAATTGGAATATGACTCCTTTTTTAGAGTTAGATTCTACTAAAATGGCACATAGTAAGTTAACATCTTCATGGCAAGATCTATCAAATTAATTTAATTGTTCCAAAATCCAATCAGCGACTTGATTCGAGCCATTAGTTCTATGTAAAATTGAAAAGTTAGATTTCATCATTTCTCTAACCTCTACTTCTGAAATACGGTCAATTGCAATTTGAATTTTATTTTCTGTCCTATTCCTCAAAACTACCATACAACCAGCATTTTCTGCGACCATTGCCCTTGCCAGTTGGTCGTCCCTTCCGGTACTCATATTAGGATAGCAGATTGTAGGGATACTTGCTTCTATCGCTTCATGATATGAATTATAACCTCCCGCAAGAATTGCAAAATCAAAATCTGAGAAATATCTAGAGTTTGGATAATCACGTAAAATACGAACCCGTTTATACTCAGAGGAAAGTCTATCTCCGAGCATTGATTCACCAATAACGATATATATTTCTGGATGTTTTTCTAAAGCCTTGATTGTCCAGGAAAGTTCCGAGTCTATATCATTAATATTTCCTGCACCTAGTTGAATATAACACAATGTAGAATCTAAAGGTATTCCTAGTCTATTACGTAACTCCCCCTTAGAAGCCATATTATCTGAGTCAGTTAACATTATTGGGTTGCATTGAATAATTGCCGTACCATGATCTAATTCTGTGACAAAATCTGACTCTACAGAATCTCCAGGCCTTATGATGGCATGGAAATGATTGATACTATCTACAGGTATTGATTTTGAGTTAGCCTTTATTGCCCCTCTTCTAAGCCATACTTTAAGCATATTTGTCTGATGAGATTGTAGTGCATTTAACATCCCTCTATAGGGATATGACCCATCGAATACAAATGCCTTAGGCCTATGTAATGAAAGAATCATATTGAGCATCTCTTCACATAATGAATTCCAAATTTTGGGAGGCATATCATTGTACCTATAACGCCCGGATATGTGATATGCAGGAAATCCTTCTTCTGCCAAAATATGCAATGTTGGCATTGTCGTAAAGAATATAATTTCAATATTTTTATCCTTTTCTCTAATTTTTTTAGCTAGTGATAATAATCTGGTAAAATGACCGAACCCTACTCCATTAGTGGGGAAAAACAAAATACAATTTCTTTTTTCAACGCCGTTACCAATGGGAAATTGATTTTGAATATCGTTATCTGTTTTACCTTTTCTTTGATTGACTAATTTTAAAACTAATTTAATAAAGGAAAATGGTAGAAGAATAATTTTTTTAGGACTTCTTACAGAATCTGTAATATGATCCACGATCTGGTACGCACCTGATTGCTTTATTCTTGAAATCTCCCTCCTATATCTGTCAACTTCCAATAATTCATTAGAAAGCATATAATAAGACTCATCAGAGTCTTTTCTAACTTCTATTTTCTTTGGTTTCCAGGGCAAGAGTCCTACAATTACTTCAGGAATTCTATGAGATGCCCCTATGGTTTGAATTATCTTAACTCTTTCATTTTCATTAAATCTTTTTAATATTCTGACAATTTCATCTAATTGGACATCATAATTTTCTCCCGTTCCTTTGCTCATAATTGAATATGCTTTCTCCACATTGCCTGATTTTAATTCGGCATTAAAATGGTTAATATTATGGTCTCTCATTGATAATCCATAGTTTGAGGCTAAACGATATTTTTTTGCAGCGAGTTCATATTTTGAAAGGCGTAGTGCACTTCTTGCCGAAATGTCCAGAAATGAAATATTATTTCTAAATATTAAACTTGCGCTTAAGGATCTTCTCAATGAAGATTTATAATTACCGTCATTATACGATTTTCTCACCCAATGGATTAATTTAGAAAAGAGCCAAGAGCTTAATCCCATGACAATCGGTTATTGATTTTACTTTCAACCCTTGTCATTGAAAGTTAAAAATATATTGGAAAAGAGCAGGGACGACCACTTTGATAAAATACAAAGAGTAATGACGAAGGAATGATAATAATATGAATATTACTTGGATCACTGGTAGAGATTTGGATGTAGATCTAGCAAGTACAACCGAAGTTGGCTTAATTGGTGCAATCAATAATAAAAAAAATATTGTCAGAGTGATGAGTCCAACTGAAAATATAGATAATTATAATTTTGAACATATAAAATTCAATAAAATTAGGTTTAGAGGTTTGGAAACCTTCTCTGCTGGTTTTTCATTAAATAATAAGTTTAAGGGCAATAAATTGATTCAAGAATTTTCTGATTGTGTGATAGTTGATTGGTGCTATGTACCTTTTCTTAGAAAGGAATTAGTTAAGATGGAAAAACCATGGTTCATCATTGACAGAGGCCCTCCGGTTTATCGTTCCCTACTAACTAAAATCCAAAAAAGAATATGGAAAAAGGCTTGGAAAATAGCATCTAAAAGTGCCCATGGAGGATTTGTAGTATCAAAAGAACATGGGAAATTAGTAAGTAAAATAGGTTTACAAATAAAAATTCATATATTAAACGCAGGGACGAATCTCAATCAATTTAAAGAAAATAATAGGAATATTGATGATGTTGTAATACTATCATATTGTGGAAGAATAGACAAAAATAGGGGGCTGGTGTCAATCATTAATTTATCTAAAGAGCTTGAAAAGGAGTCCATCAAACATATAGTAAATTTGATGGGAGAGGGTGATTATGTTAATTATGTAAAAAGTATTGCTAAAAAGTCTGAATCTATAATTTATCATGGTAAAATTCCCAGATTAGAAGTTTATGACATATTGCAAAAATCTCACTTTGGAATTATGCCTATGCCCGATAAAAAAGTTTGGAAAGCAGCTAGCCCGATAAAATTGGCTGAATACATTGCATCGGGACTGTTGATAATAGGCCAAGATCACCCTGGAAATAAGACAAAAGAGAATGAAAAATGGTCTTTTTTGATTAAAGGAGAAGCGTGGTTTAAAGAAACTCCGTTAATAATAAAATCAATATTGAAAGAAAATAATTATCAACAATTATCTGATGCATCTAGACTTTCAGCAAAAGCATATGATTGGAGTATAATCGCTAATAAAATGATTGAATATATAAAAATAAGTATTATAAAATAAGGTTATTTTATCATTGCTTGTATTAAGTAAAATTTTTCACCATCGTGATATAATTGTGGATTAGCATGCGGCATCCATCCTGATTCCATCTTTATACTAACCCAAGTAGATAATTTATTAGTTGCTGAAGCCAATACTGGAGATGCACTTCTAACTATAATGTAGCCTTCGGAATTTTCTCGTAGTTCGCTATCTTCTTTGACCATATTAAGAAGGACGCACGTCAATATTTTATCTTTGAGTAATAATGCTAGTTTTTCCTTAATTCAATAGATTTTTTTCTTAAATTCTTATTAGTTTCCCAAATGTTTAGTTTTTTCCCAAAAATCCACAGAATTTGGGCTTCAATAAGTACTGAAATTCCAAAGATAAAATTGCGAAAAACGCTAGTTAAACATAATAATAAGAATGTTAAAGATGAAATTTTATATCTATCTAAATTTATTACCCCATATTCATTAAAAGATAAATACGTGGATGCAATCATGCTACTAAAGGAAATTAAAAATAACCATGGCATTATTATATGAAAATAAAATGTATGTAAATATATTCCTTTTATTTTACTTGATAAAGATAAATCCCAATTTATAATCAATGTCCTTACTAAGCCTTGTGCCCTCCTTAATTGTCTTTTTCTCCTATTTTTCTTTCCAGTTGGAGGCTCAGTAAACAAAATATTTTTATCCATTATTGAACGATAGCCATTCCTAATTGAAAGAAGTGATAATTGCGTATCATCAGAATTTATGTTATGATCAATTTTTTTACCATTTAATGCGCTAAGTCGGAAAGCACATATTGAACCTTCAAAAATTGGAGTTGAATGAATAATTGATTCCCCAACCCTTAGAATATTAAAATTATTACGATAATTCATATCTAAATCTTTTTTTTGTGGAGCAAATTGGCCACATACTCCACCTATATCTTCCATACTAAACCAGTCAATAATATCTCTAATTGAGGTCTTTGAGAGTATTGCTTCGGCATCTAACATTACAAAGAAATCCGTCTTTATTAAATCAAGAGCATGATTAACTGCATATGATTTTCCTGGCTTATCAAGGATAGAAATATCATATTTTATTGCATTATTTTGTGAAATTAGAAAATCCTTGGCAGCCCGTACAGTACCATCTTTTGATTGAGAATCTAAAATTAATAATCTAACCTTATCCAAGGGATAATCCATAGTCATTATCTCTTCAAGTTTGTGCCTAATGACGATCTCTTCATCCTTTAAAGGTAAAAGAATAGTTATGTACGGAATAAAATTTGTATTTTTAATAGTTTTGTCTTTATTAACATAGTATAAACATCTCATATAATGTAATGAGGGAATCGATATTGCAATAAATGCAATTAAAATTCCATATATCCAAATGCTTTGTATGGGCATCATCAGTAGTTACGATGATGTGTAAGGATATGGTCGGTTCGGCTGTAAGGTATGAAGAGAGTCATTCATTTAGGTCCGGCCGGTAGTCAAGGAGGCATGTCAAGAGTAATTCATAATTTAGTTTTAAATACTCCCGATAATTATCAATCTGAAATAATTACAACACATTGTGATGGTTCCATAATTAAAAAAATAAATATTTGGATTAGTTCTCGTAGCATATTAAAAAATAAGATAATAGCAAATGAAGTAGACATCGTACACATTCATGCTACTCATTCAATTAGTTGGTGGAGAAAAATGAATTTGATGAATATATGTAAAAAAAATTCAATTCCAGTAATAATTCACATTCATTCAGGGCGGTTTCAAGATTTTTGTAAAAGATTTTTTGGAATTTCTGGATTCTTAGTTAGAAAATCATTATCTTCAAAATGCAGAGTGATAGTATTAGAGAATAGATGGAAAGAAATTTTGAAAGAATGGATTCCAAAGGATGCAATTACTATTCCTAATTCATCTGAAAGAATAGTATTAAGAAAAAATATAATAGGAAAAAAAATTATGATATTAATGTTATCTAGAAAAAGTAAAGGAAAGGGCCACGATTTTGCAATAAAGATACTGAAATCTTTAGAATCTAAAGGCGTAAATGTAAATTTGACGATGACAGGAATTGATAATAATTATGTTAAAAAAATAAAATCTTCTTCCATCGATGCGAAGGGATGGATAACGGAAGAAGAAAAGATGAAACTTATTAAAGAATCTGATTTTTTAATCATGCCGAGTAATTTTGAAGGATCTTCGATGTCAGTAATAGAGTCCATGGTAAATGGTTTACCATGCCTAGTATCTCCTGCTTCTTCCGAAACTATAGGAATAAATGAATTAGTAATTTCACTCGATAATGTTGAAGATTGGAGCAATAAGATAATATCATTATCTCATCAAGATGAATATAGCAGGATAAGTAAATTAATTAATTTACAATCGGAAAAATATTCTAAATCAAATAATATGGAAAATATTTTAAAATTATATGATGAAATATCTCCATTAAACAACAGTAACTGATTTTGCCAAATTACGAGGCCTATCTACATTGATTCCCTTATTAGTTCCTGCATAATAGGCTAAAAGTTGTAAAGGCAGAACATTTACAAATGGAGTAAGTTCTGGATGTGTCTTCATAGTTTGAATAACAACATCAGAAAATTTAGTGATTGGCCCATCATGATCGGTAATTAGTATCACTTTTGCGCCGCGTGCTTTGCACTCCCTTATGCTGGATTCCATCAAATTTAATTTTGAATCGGAAGGGGCGATAGCAATAACTGGAGTTCCTTCTTCAATTAATGCAATTGGGCCATGTTTTAGTTCCCCTCCCGGGTATGCTAAGCAGGGAATATATGAAACCTCCATCATCTTCAAAGCACCTTCTTCGACTAATTTAGAAGAAAGATGGCCTCTTCCTATAAATATTACATTTTTTGAATTTTTAATCAACTCTGATGCTTTTTCTATTGAACCATCTGAATTCATTAATTGTGAGGACAGGAGATTAGGTAACAATCGGAGAGATTGAACGAGTTCTGTTCTTTTATGACTCGGCATATCGGAAATCGTCAATGCCAATAAGAGCCCATTAGCTAGCATGTTAGTAAATACCTTTGTTGAAGCAACAGCATACTCTGGGCCGGCATATAAATATGCGCCATTGCCAGTAAATCTAGATATCGTTGAACCTATTACATTACACATTGAAGAGACGTGGCTACCATATTTTTTAGCCTCTAGAAGGGCATCAAGCGTGTCCTTAGTCTCTCCAGATTGAGTTATGCCAATTGTAAGTGTATTTTTAGAACAAGATTCGAAAGCAGGAAATTCACTAGCCCTAAATGCTTCAACCTCAACATTTGAAAATTTTCTTATGTATTCAACAATTATCAATGATGCATAATATGCAGTCCCACATGAAACAAAATTTATTTTATCCAACTTTTTCATCTGGCCAGGAGATAATGAAAAACCACTTAATTTTGCTTTTGAACCATCAGCACTAATTCTTCCACTTAATACATTTGATAATGAATTAGGTTGATCATGGATTTCCTTTAGCATCATATGCGGAAATACCCCTGGATCCTGATCATCATAAACACCTTCTAAGGCAGTAAAATTCGGGATATCTTTTTCTCTATTTACCTCAATTCCATTTGATGTCAATAAAAAATTATCTCCATCATTCATGTATGCTATTTCAGAACAAGCGCCATAAAATGGTTGTACATCAGATGCAATTGATATATTATTTACTCCCCTACCAATTACTAGAGGTGCGCCATTTCTAGATATTAAAATTCCTTCGAGATCTGTGACAATAGCAGCGATAGCCCATGAACCTTTTAATTGGTCAATGACCTTGCAAAATGCTTCCAGATGATTCTTGATGCCTAATTGAGATTTCAATTCAATATCCAATAAGTGAACTATGACTTCCGTATCCGTTTCAGAATTTATATCATATCCCAATTTAGATACTTTTTCTGAAAGTTGTAGTGAATTCTCTATTATGCCATTGTGTACAATAGTTATATTGCCATCATTGCTTGTATGAGGGTGTGCGTTCGAGACAGTCACTTTTCCATGTGTAGCCCATCTAGTATGTCCTATTGATATGTGAGCACCACTAAATCTCCCATTGGCCTTTGAAACTAAGTCAGACACGTATCCTATCGTTTTTTCAGTTTCGACTGGTCCTTTGTGTTGTGGAAATAGGGCGGCCAATCCTGCAGAGTCATATCCCCTGTATTCCAGTTTCCTTAAACCTTCCAAAACTTGTCCGGATGCATTGTGACCAATACAGCCATATATGCCACACATTATTTGTTACGCCCCCAAAGTAATATATTAATACAGCACTAAAATGAGTGAATTGACTCATCATTAGATGACTATTGCAGTAAATTAAAAAAAAATTTACTAGAGAACAGTTATCCATAATATCGCCGTGCATAAGATAATGACATTGCTAGATTTGATATTCCCAGGAATAAATAATAGTTCGTCTAAATTTAATTTACCAATATGGCCCAACCCTAATTTACCATGGACAATAATGTCACCATATGAAGATAAATCCATAATAAACCAAATTTTAGAATTGAAAGATAGTCTCGAAAATAATTTTGGAGAAATGAAAAGAGTATCTTTTGATACAACAAATGGACCAATCCATATCGATTCAACTGCAAAAATTAGTGACTACGTTAGAATTGAAGGCCCGTGTTATGTAGGAAAGAATGCTGAAATAAGGCATGCAGCATATCTAAGAAAAGGTAGTTGGATTTGTGAAAATGCGATAGTTGGCCATTGTTCAGAAATTAAAAATTCGATACTTTTACCTGGCTCTAGAGCACCACATTTTAATTATGTAGGAGATTCAATTTTGGGTTTTGGAGTAAATATAGGAGCGGGAGTTAAGCTATCTAATGTCAGAAATGATAAACGAAATATATTGGTTACATTAAAAAATGGAGAAAAAATAGATTCGGAGTTAAAAAAATTAGGATCGTTGATAGGTGATGCATCGGAGATAGGATGTAACGTAGTATCTAATCCTGGTACGATATTAGAGCCATCAGTTATGGCGCCTCCAAATAAAACACTTTCTGGTTGGAATAGTTCTAATGAATAATTTATGTCATAATTATCCTAAATAAAATTATACTACCATCCCTAAAGGATTTCAGTTTACTGGTTCCACCCTTTCTTGCAGACCATTTCACAGGAACTTCTTTGTGAGAAAGACTAGCTTTTCTAGATTTTCCAGCAATTTCTGCCTCTAAATCAAAACCTTTTGATTGTAGATTCAATTTATCGATTGATTCAGATTTAAATCCCCATAATCCAGTACATAAATCAGATATTTTTCTTCTATTTCTAATACTAGAAATCTTAGAGAGAATGCGATTACCAAAATTATGTAATAGGCCCATTCCTACAGGAATTCCAGTTTGAGACATAAATCGGGAACCTGAAACAACATCGATATCATCATTTAAAGCGCCAATAATTTTAGACACATCGCCAAAGGAATATGAGCCATCAGCATCCATAAATACTACAAAATCAGTTTTATTACCTCTCCAAATATCGAGTGCCTGTCTAACTGCTGATCCTTTTCCATGTGTATCATGCTGATCTATTATTACATCGGAGAAATTTCTTGCAACATTTTTTGATAGATCACTTGTTCTGCCATCTATTACAAAAATAAAAGAAATACCATCGACATTAAAATATTCTGAATTTTTATAATTATCAAGTAGGTACTGAAGTCCGACCTCTTCATCCTTGACAGGTATGATGATAGTGACTGACTTCACAATCCATACGAGCCTTGGGGGGTTTTTCATTCTACTACCTAGAAAACTTCGTATGCCGTTTGATTGAAGAGGTATGTCTCACAGTAATACCTCATGAGAGACGTAGCCGACGCCGTAATTCTAGCCGGAGGAAGAGGTACGAGAATGTTGCCAAGTACTATCTATGCGCCTAAAGAAGTATTACCTTTGATTGATACTCCAATTTTGAATCATTTGATTTGGGAGGCCTGTAAAGCCGGAGTTAAAAGAATACATATTGTAATTTCACCCAATAAACAGAAAATAATATCAAAAATAATTAATGGAAAAAATATAATTTGGGAAGATGAAGTTAGAAGAGATTTACCTAGAGTCGCATTAAATCCCATCCCTCAAGATATAGAAATAATATTCCATGAACAAAAAATTCCCGGAGGAGTTGGTGACGCCATATTATTAGCAAAGAAATCAATTAATGGCCCTTTTCTGGTACTTTTAGGAGATAATCTACTAATAAGTGATCATGTTGGACCTCTGAATTCTGGACCTGATTATGCATCAGACAGTAGTAAAAGACTTGTAGATTATTTTAATAAAACGGGAATCCCTTGTGCAGGAATATTAGAAGTTCCAGATAATGAAGTGAATAAATATGGGATTGTGAGACTAAAGGGCAATATGATAAAAGATATTGTCGAAAAACCGAAGATCGAAGATGCTCCAAGTAACTTCATATTATGTGGCAGATACCTATTGCCTCATAATACTGAAGAAATACTAAATCTTTATCCAACTAGTGAATATGGAGAATTACAATCAATAGCATTATTCAATCATTTAATAAAAAATGGAGGTTTTGGTTCTATCAACCTAAATGAATTTGCATTATATGATAGTGGAGATCCAATAAGTTGGCTTAAATCACAAATTGATCATGCCTTGAGAAGAGTAGATTTGAATGAAGATTTAAAAAGTTGGATTGAAAAAAGGATTTATTGAGCCTGTACTTTGAGATACTATCGCCGCAATAGAATCTTACTACTCTAGAAGAGAAAATTCGGAAGGGACTTCTCGGCCAGATTGGAGGAGGGTTTTTGAGATGTTAGCGAGTCCCCCATGATCCATCTCTCAAAGTGAGCATGGCCCAAGGGAGCAACAGAAGGGTAAAGAATATCCAAACAGGTAACATCGGCATCAATGAAAAGAAACTTACCTTGTCAGCAGGAGGAAGTTGGAAAGCCCAATAGAATGTCTGATGGAGCATTATGATCAAAGTCAAACCTAGGATATATATGAGGGGATTAAAGTCATCAATAATAGGGCCTATTATCAGGAAATATGAGACGACAAAAGGGGACATTATAGTTAGAGAGAGTATGATGTAGAACATCGAGGAAGCCCCTATTGGCCTCTTCCACATATGACTCACTGCACTGATTGATTCCATCAGGAATGAACGTCTCCATCTGAGCTGCTGCCTTACGTAAACTCCGAGAGTCTGAGGGACGATAGTACGGGCCTTGGCCTTGGGCAAGTAGATGCTATCATGACCATCTCTAAGGATTAGATTTGTCAGCCCCCTGTCATCTCCAAAAGTTCTGGTCTTCCCCAGGAATTTCTGTGTAGTCCACTCAGCCATCAGTGGATTAATGACATCGGTCCTATACATGCTAAAAGCCCCACTACAGCATATGACACTACCAAAGAAACCCTCTAGTGACTTGAAGGTCCTGAATGCAATGAAGTACTGTTGAGCCTGCATTTTGGTCAACCATGAGGATTTTGTGTTATCGACATCTGTATGCCCACATATTGCAGCGACTTTTGGAGAGGTAAAGCCCCTCAAACCCTCAACCAGTGAAGATCTATCTAAGGCAGAGTCGCTATCGACCAAAACCGTGATCTCGGAACTATTAATCTCCATGGCCCTTGCAATCGCCTGTCTTTTCCCTAAGTTATCTCTTAGGTGAATTACATCATGGCCGAAGTCTGTAGCGCACTTGTCTATCCAGTAGCCAGTGTCATCATCACTCCCATCATTCACCAGTACTACTCTTAGCTTCTCGGACGGATAATCCAGGCTATCTAGTGCTCTAGCGGTCTCATAAATTACAGATGATTCATTCTTTGCCGGAACGATTACCGTGACGCTGGGTTGGTAATCTCCTGGTTCTGAGAGATCAGGATCGTAGATGGCATAGAATACATAGCGGAAGATTATTGTCACTGCTACTGCCCAGACATATGTCAAGAAGACAGGATGCCCATCAACACTAGCCATGACCCTGACATAAATCATCACGAAGGCGATACCGACGAAAAGCATCCAGAATGCCAATTGCCTCTGACTCACTTGAGAGTTCTCTAGTGTACCGTACTCTGTCTCGACCATCCCTTGCCCCCAGAATATTCATCCCTACGGTTCTAGACTAAAAAAACGCTAGCCATCTCTTATGGTATATCGCTTATCAAGATTTAACGTTCAGATAGATGAATCGATAAATTCAATTCATGCGATTCGTTAGGCGGAAGAATGAGAGTCCTTGTTCTCGGTGCTTCTGGTTTTATTGGTAAAAGGATAGTTTTGAAGGCTCCCGAACATATTGAACTAACCGGGACCTATTTCAAAAATGAAATAAAGAACGAACAGGGTCACTTTGAACATCTGAACTATCTGGATGAAGAACTTGATTGGAAACAAATCATAGAACCTTATTCATGCATTATCGTGGCTGCACGAGCAAATGCTGAAAACGGCATAGAGCGTGATAATATTTCACAGCGTTCGCAAGCAGCCTTCGTAAAAATGATCAAAGCAGTAAAGGAAAGTAGATTGAAACCATTCATTATTGCTTTGAATGGAAGTTTAACTTACGGTAACCGAGGTGAAGAACTGGTCAGAACAGATGACGAAATCAATCCGGTGGGTTTTGCAAAATCATATTCGATTGCGGAAAAGCCGTTTAGAGATTACCTCGCGCAACACAATGAAATTGCCATCGTACGGGCTCCATGGGTCTTAGGTCCGGGTTCTTGGTTTTCGCAGATATACCTCGAGGCAAATAAAATTCCAATAATTGGAAAGGGAAAACAGTGGATGGCGATCGTAACTTTAGATGATTTAGCGGAATATGTATGGCAATTGGTTGAGGTGCGGACCCGTGGAGTGTTTCATCCAAAATTAATCAGCCGATGTAGACAGAAGGATTTTGCACGTAATGTTCAACAGGTTACCAAAAAACAAACACAAAAACTTGGAAGATTCGGTTTATTGAGGATGGAGAAACAAATGCGTGAATCTATACTTGCCTCAATTAAACTTGACGATGGAGAGGGTAATCAATCAGAAAGTGAGGCTGCCAAGATTGAACTGAAAACCGCCATCAAAAAGATCTATGCAGGTTTTTCATAGATGTACAAACTGTATTCTCCTAAATTCCAAAATGGAGTCCATTGCAAGAAAGCATCGAATTTGTACAAGAATTTACTCCTGAAACTTAGGTAAGGTGCCCAATGATGCCGGTACCATGCCGGATGAGTGATGCAATAGCCACTACGATGTGTTTTAGTTAGATATTTTTTGAAAATACCATGAATTTGCCTTGCAGAATAACATCTTGACGCCAAAAAACGAGTTGGAGAGTATCCTCCCCACACTTTTCTCAATCGATTAATTGCCTTATTTGGCCTTAGCATTAGTATGTTCCAGAGAACATCGAAAGCATACCATTTGTTGACAAAAGTTGCAACGATTTTTCCTCCTGGCTTTATGACTTTTGACATTTCAAAAATTGCTTTTTCAAGTTCCCCGCACGTGTTGAGAGCGCCGAAAAATACGTAGATTGTATCGATTGAATTGAGCTCAAGATGCTTTGTTGAGTCCTCGGGTCCGCCGAGAAGAGGGTTCATTTTAGTCGATTTTTCTGCTTTTTGAACAACTATTTTATGAAACTCTGGAGTAATATCAAGTCCGATTACAGATTCGACTTCTTTAATATCTGCAAACCAAACCATATCAAGGCCTGGTCCATAGCCAATTTCCAACAAATCTTGAACTCCTCCTTCGAGAACTTTTTGCCGAAATACGTTTCTCAGAGTCATCAAAACGTGATTTGTGTTCGCACGGGATTCAAAACTTTCAGCCTCTTCATCATAATAATCAGCAACTGATTGATGATACTTTTTAGGATTCATTTAATGGCCTCAATCACGTTGCTATATTCTGCTTCAATACGCGACTTATGGCTGTTTTCATGCCCTCTGCAAACTGATTTCGAATAGAATGCTTCTGTTGATTGAGATAAAGTCGACAACTGTTTAATTCGCCGAGATGACTCCCATGATTCAATTATGTTACCAAGGAAAGGTAGTCCCATAACCTTCCACCACCAAGGATACTGCCGTATTTTGTCAAGAGTGATGGCTGTTTTCCGACTTGCGTTTGGCAAAATATCTTCTGCCCACGTGTTCTTAGCATAGAGTTCAGTGAGTCCTCCGCCATCTTTAATTGGGATAATTTGCATCATCTCTCGAGCACTGTAAACGCCTTCCTCGAACTCTAGGGAATCTTCTGACATTACCATGTTCGGGCAGAGTAGGTTGCCACGGGGATGCTTGTGTGAAAGATAGATGGCTAAGGCTCGTATTCTCCAAACCCATCCTGGTTTGGTGATTATCAATACATCAACGTCCCCATCTTTTGCGTTCACACCTGCTGCAACTGAACCGGTAATTGCGAGGCCCGTAATATGACGGCATGAATTCAGGATTGAAAGAACTTCTTTCGTTTCTTCAAGATTTTTGACTGCGAGTTCTTTCGAGTAGGTTTGATTCAAGTTCTTTGGGTATTTACTGGAAAAAACGATTCCACCTTCAAGGACTAAATGGGATGATGCTCCGATTACTGAAATAAGATTACTGTGCGAGGATTTTATTCTCAAGTTTCTCAACAAATCATCAATTTCCATGTGGTGATCAAAAATGCTGGAATAAGCCAATACCTCATCGATGGCTTCTAAGATTTCTTCACAGCCTGTAGAATTCATTGTGAACGGATTGGCTATAAGTCATCGGTTTAAGAATTAGTAAGATAATTCGGCTCCATTAGAAGTTATAAAAACAAAAACGAGTGCCGTTAAATTCATGAGCGATGATTTGAGCCTAGGGCATCAAATTACTCTGCAGTTAATGCCTGTTCTAATGATTTTAGGAGCGGTTATGTCGCTTGGAGCTAACTTCTGGTTGCCTCCACTGGCACTAATAGGAATGTGTATTGGATTAGTGATTTATTGGCTTTATACAATGAAAAATCTTCGTTTTGAATGGAAAGATCTCAGATTCTTAATACTTCCAATTGTCGTATTGAGTACTAGTTTCCTAACGTATTACCATTTAGTACCCGCTTTTTACGACCAAGCATATCATCTACAAATTTCGAACAGAATCCTCGACCGGTGGGACTGGGAGCCAACACACCAAGGGATGAGTTACTCTTTTCGACCCGAAATAATTTCAGGGGTTGCAGCTATTGAACTTTGGCTGACTGGAGAGACTGCAATTATTTACGTGACGCCGACACTTCTACTCATCTCAACAGCGTGGTCGATACAACATGTCGGAGAACATTTCAGCAACCCTAAGTGGGGATTCATCTCTGGAGCCGTATTCTGCTTACTGCCTGTTACCATTATGTACGGTAGGACGATGCTTCTCGATGCCGCAGTAGCCGGGATGATTGTTTCAGTTTTTCACCATCTTCATTTAAGTTCCAATACGAATAGATATACTCTAATTATGATAGGGGTACTTTCCGCTATTGTCGGTTTAACCAAATACCCGTACCTTTACCTCGGTGGATGGATCTCTATTTTGTATCTCATAAGAAAGAAAACAGAAGAAAGCAAGTATATTGCGTTTGGTTATTTAGTTATTATCGCGCTTTTTCTTTTGAAGAATCAAATTCATACTGGGTGGATTTTAGGCCCTATTCAATCCCAATTATCAGGTACTTTTGCTAGCGGAAGTGCAATTGCCGCAGATAGCGTGACATACTCGCCACGTGTATTTCTAACGGATTTCGTTGAACAATGGCACATCGTTTTAATCTGTATCGGCCTATATGGTAGTGTTTTGATTGCGAAAAGGCAAAGAGAATACATTTTCAATTTCTGGATTTTAATTCTACCAGCAGTCATTTTACACGGATATGTCCTTGATTTTGGATGGCCGCGCTATTCGACTCCTTGGTTTGCACTTCTCTGCATCGGCCTTCCAGCGGCAATTGTCCATTCAAACGATGAGTTCGGAGAACGGATTAGACAGTGGAAAATACCATCAATTTTAATTGGAATTTTGATTTTAGCCTTTCTTGGGCCGATGCTTCAGACGATTGAAGATATGGAACCAAGATCAAAAAGCTTGTATGATGAAAGAGAGAATTGGTCTGATATTTACCGAGATGTTGGTTCTGAATTAGATGAAAAAGCCACAATTGTTACTGGTAAAGATATCACAATGGGACTATATTCCCAAACTCCTTGCTTCAGATACGAGGATCCTGAGTATTCGGTGCTTCAAGCTATCAACAAATTTGAGGCAACCCATGTATTTACTCAGGACCTGCAATATCGGTATGATATTGATGCCAACAGCACCTTCCTGTATGGTTCGCCAATTGAGCCAGTCAAGGTATTCTCGTCGGATAAATATGTTGGGCGACTGTGGGAAGTTGATCAATCACGACTTGCGCAGTCCGATTGGTGGAGAAACAGTACCATCGAAGTAAACGGCAGCGGAGTACATTATGGCGATTTTATTTGGTTGGAGAATGGTTCAAAATTTGATCTTTTGGAACATACAGCCATACGCAGAATTTATGAAACAAATTCAGAAATAGTTTTGGGAGATATTTTTGACGTACTCGTTCAAAACCGTCAAAATTTGCTATGTGATTCTGTAGAGGCTTGTTCAGAAGTCAGCAGATCCGACCATCTTGAGATGAATTGGGCTGTTTGGATGATCAAGAGAGATTCCGTGTAATTTCCGGATGAGTCCTCGAAATTCGTACAGGAACTCTAGAAGAGAAAGTTCTGAAGGAACATCTCAGCCTGATTCTTAACTCGCGATAAATCTCTCCTAGAGCCCATTACAGAGAGGGGTATGGACTCATTATGGTGGACGCTGGGGTCTGCGAACCTCTTGGAAGCGCCCAGTTACGGTCAGTAATAGAAGCAGCATACTCCCTAATAAAGTTGGGACAAGTCAAGTCGGCAGAGTCTCTTCTGAAGCCATTTGCTTCTGAATTGGCTGAAGTTGGGCCAACTGCTGCAATGACTTGGCCGATTAGTGACCAAACTAACGGGAGGAGTGCGTTATGAGCACTTCAGACAAGATTCAGAGCATACTTGAGATGTTATTTACTTGGGGGATGGAGGGAATTGATGAAAAGGATACACAACCAAAAGATATCTTCACTGCATTTGGGCATGAAGCATGGAATATTGGTGAGAGGTATGTCAGAAGAAATATCATTGGAGATAAGATTTCTAGATATGTTCCACAAGATATCAAGGTTGCAGTTGCAGTAAGAGATCAAGGTCAATGCACTGCAATTCTCGAGGATGGTACAAGATGTCCAGTTCGTAAATCACTACACTATGATCATAGATTTATTCCATTCAGACTAGGTGGCCCTCAAACGATTTGGAATATGACATTACTTTGTGAAGATCATAATTGGCATTATGGCGGAAAACTATGGAGGCATGAGAAATGAAAAATACAAAATATCATCCTCC
>Ga0209090_10000155_pt1 | contig 41061 bp, 36 predicted proteins | sample ArcticOcean_MG_C_9_FD_187432 | JGI IMG/M metagenome (GOLD analysis project Ga0209090, IMG submission 187432) | Marine microbial communities from western Arctic Ocean - ArcticOcean_MG_CB2_152 (SPAdes) (version 2) | ecosystem: Environmental > Aquatic > Marine > Oceanic | place: Arctic Ocean... | reverse complement strand
ATATGAATCTGACTTAATATTTTCTTTAAGAGCCAGTTCAAGCTTATCATTTAGAGATTCTAATAATTCATCCTCTTTGCTATAGGTTTCTCTAGCTTTAATTAAATTAATTTTCTGATTCTCTTCATGTATATTTCCAAATTGATAACACAACACTTCTAAGGAAGAGTTGTTTTCTTTTGAAAGGTTGTTAGAGATGCTATCTAGAAGCGAAAGGTTTATTTCTTTAATTGAAGATTTAAATTTACTTATGTTAAATCTTTGTGTTTTTGAATTAGATTTTTTACTTAAAAAAACTTTGTTTTTAGTAAGTCCTGTTTCATAGTTTTTTTCTAAATTTCTAATCACCTCTTCAATTATTTCTTTGGATGTTAATCTTTTACTAGTGAGAATTACATCTTCTAATAACACAGGTTTTGGGAGTAAAAAAACAATACTATCTTTAAATTCATTTAATGCAAAAGAAGCTTTCTGATACCCAAGTGAAGAAACAAATAAAGAGTCTTGGTTAACCAATTCATTTTTAACTAATTCAAACATTCCGTCTTCATCAGAAATTAACCCCTTATTATTAGAAAAAGAGACTGTTGAGAAAGCAATGGGAGATAAAGTAAGTGAATCTTGTATTTGAACATCTAAAGATTGAGCATTTAGATTAAGTGTTAATATAAGTATAAGTGGAATTAACGATTTTTTCATGCAAATTATATAATGGTACAAATATATTTATATAATTTGTAAACCATCTCAACAAATAAATTCCTTTTGTAAATAAATTACATTAATTAATATGATAAAAAACAAGATGTTTTATTCATTAAAACTCAATAAACCTCTTAATTAGATTAGAATAAAGTAAAAACACAATAAGTTTGCCTTTTTAAAAGTACTTACTGATGGGAATAAGTTAAATTTGCCGCTTTAAAAAATTTAAAAATATACCCTTGAAAAAACTTTTCAAAAATTTCAGTCAAAACCCAAAAAATGATATTCTTTCTGGATTAACAGTCGCATTAGCATTAGTTCCTGAGGCAGTTGCATTTGCATTTATTGCTGGTATTGACCCACTAGTTGGACTTTACGGTGCGTTTATGATGGGAATAATAACCGCTATATTTGGTGGAAGACCAGGGATGATCTCTGGTGCTACAGGTGCTATGGCTGTAGTTATGATTCACATGATACAAAAAGGAAATGAAGTTGGAGATGCTCTTGCAGCTCCTGTTGAAAACTTGGGCTTACATTGGCTTTTTATCACTCTGCTAATTGTAGGTGTAATACAAGCATCCGCTGGGGTTTTTAAACTTGGTAAATTTGTTAGACTAATTCCACATTCTGTAATGATGGGGTTTGTTAACGGTTTGGCGATTGTTATTTTCTTATCTCAATTGAGTTTATTTCAAAAAAGTACAGCCGAAGGCCCACAGTGGATAAACGGTGCTGAGTTATATACCATGCTTGCTTTAGTAGCAGCTACAATGTTTATCATGTACTATCTACCTAAGTTAACTACTAAAGTACCTGCAGCTCTGGTTGCTATAGTAAGTGTTGCATTAATAACAATATTTGGAGGGTTAGAGGTTTCTACTGTTGGTTCATTTATTCTTGAAGGTGGTGGTGAAGGTCTAAGTGGTGGCTTGCCTGTTTTCCAAGGGCAGATATTTGAATTATTTTATACTCTTGAAGGCCACTGGAATCTGATTTTATCTACAGCCTTTTTATTAGCTGCAGTAGGGCTTATCGAGTCTCTAATGACTCTTAACTTAGTTGATGAAGTTACCCAAACTCGTGGAAGCGGAAATCGTGAATGTTTAGCTCAAGGTGGAGCTAATTTTTTAAATGGACTTTTTGGTGGAATGGGTGGATGCGCCATGATTGGTCAATCAATTATTAATGTAAACTCGGGCGGAAGAGGTCGTTTATCTGGAATTGTAGCTTCAGTTTCTTTGTTATTGTTCATTCTTTTTGGGTCAAGTATCATTGAACAAATTCCAATCGCTGCACTTGTAGGAGTGATGTTCATGGTTGTAGTTGGAACTTTTGCTTGGAGTAGCTTTAGAATTTTGCATAAAATTCCTAAATCTGATGCTTTCGTTCTTATCACTGTATCTGCGATAACTGTTTGGCAAGATTTAGCTATTGCAGTAATTGCTGGAGTGATTATCTCAGCATTGGTATTTGCATGGGAAAATGCAACTATGATTAGAGCTAGAAAACGCACTAAAGAAGATGGAACTAAGGTTTATGAAATTTGGGGTCCTTTATTTTTTGGTTCCATTCAGAACTTTAGTTCTAAGTTTAATTTTAAGAATGATCCGAAGAAAATAGAAATTGATTTTATAGAATCAAGAGTAAGTGATCACTCTGGAATTGAATCTTTAGAAAATTTAATTCAGAAGTATAGAAACTTAAATAAAAAAGTAACGCTAACCCATCTTAGTCCCGAATGTAAAATATTACTACTTAAGGCTAACCCATCACTCAAAAGAAACATAGAAGATTCTATAGATGACCCTAGGTATTATGTTGTGACCGATTTAATTGATCGTGAAGTTTAAACATTTAAAAAAGGTGGTTTTTTAAATAATGTATTTCCGAAGATAATTTTCTTTACTCTTAGTGCCATTATTTTGCTATATTCATTGAGAATTTAAATTCATGTTTTATGCCTTTTACAAATGATGCTATAGTTTTTGGGATTTTAATGATTTCTCTTGGGTTTGTTTTTTTTACAGAATCAAAAACAACTGGATTTTGGCATAAATTTTACAAGATAGTCCCAGGTTTACTTATGTGTTATTTTATTCCAGCAATATTTAATTCCTTAGGTATAATATCTTCCGAAGAAACTCAAACATATCATATAGCCAGTAGATATTTATTACCAGCTTCATTAGTATTAATGACCTTAAGTATTGATTTAAAAGCAATTTACAATCTCGGTTACAAAGCACTGATAATGTTTTTCACTGGAACAATAGGGATTATTATTGGAGGTCCTTTAGCAATTTTACTATTATCATTCTTTTTCCCTGAATTATTTAATGGGGCTGGTCCTGATGCAATATGGAGAGGTCTTTCAACACTTGCAGGGAGCTGGATTGGTGGAGGTGCAAACCAAGCAGCAATGTTAGAAATATTTGAGTATAATCCTCAAAAATATGGCGGGATGGTCTTGGTAGATATTATTGTTGCCAATATTTGGATGGCTATTATTCTCTTCGGGATTGGTAAAAAAGATTCGATAAATAAGTGGCTTAAAGCAGACACCAGTGCAATAGAGGAGTTAAAAAAGAAAGTTGCCTTATTTGCTAATAACTCCAAGAGAAATCCTACTCTAACTGATTATATGGTTCTATTGTCTGTTGCTTTTGGAACAGTCGGAATATCTCACTTAGGTGCTGAATTAATATCAGAGTTTTTAATTGAAAACTTTGAATCCGTTGCGGATAAATCTTCAGGATTGTCCTCCTTTGGTTCTAAATTCTTTTGGATGATCACTATTGCAACATTTGTAGGGATTGGACTTTCTTTTACAAAGGCTCGAAATTATGAAGGAATTGGAGCTAGTAAAATTGGAAGTGTATTTATATATATACTTGTAGCCACAATAGGAATGAAAATGGATTTAGGGTCTATTTTAGATGAGCCAAAACTAATGTTAATTGGTGTTATATGGATGACAATTCACGCTAGCTTATTAATCATAACTGCAAAAATAATTAGAGCTCCTTATTTCTTTTTAGCAGTTGGTAGTCAAGCAAATGTTGGCGGAGCGGCATCTGCCCCGGTAGTTGCAGCTGCATTCCATCCTTCGCTTGCTACCGTTGGAGTTCTTTTGGCTGTTTTTGGATATGTTGTAGGAACTTATGGAGCAATGATTTGCACTTACTTAATGGAATTTACCTCTAATTTATAAAAATGGAAAAAAAAATTACTCAAATACACAGAAAAGAAAAAGGCCAGATAGTTGTAGAAGGGCCTGTGCATTTAACCGATATGGGTGGAAATGTAATTGAACACGGAAACAGGTTCACATTATGTGGGTGTTCAAAATCTCAAAATCTGCCTTTTTGCGATGGATCACATAAAAATTAATTAGTGGAAGAAACTAAAGAGGAGGAATTCTGGAACACCCTTACACATTTTATTGGACTAATTCTCAGCATAGTAGGTCTACCAATTTTACTGTTTTATAACCAAAACCTTACGGATTATAGTTTTGAAAGTATTTTGTTTTTTGAGTTTGGGATGATTTGTCTTTATACGGCATCAACTTTATATCATTACACAACGGACATAAATCTAAAACGTAAATTTAGAGTCTTTGACCACGTGAGTATCTTCTACTTAATTGCAGGGTCTTACGCTCCAATTTGCTTAATAACTTTATACAATGACTCCGGAATACAAATTTTTAGTGGTGTTCTTATAATTGCTCTAATAGGAACTCTGTTTAAACTTTTTTTCACTGGTAAATTTGAAAAGTTATCTCTTGCTCTTTATCTAGCAATGGGCTGGCTAGTTGTTCTAGATTTCAATAGTGTACTTAATTCTCTTAATTTAAACGCCATCTTCTTACTTGTTTTAAGTGGTCTATTTTATTCTTTTGGAATTATTTTTTATAGACTTGAGAAAATGAAGTATTCACATGCTATCTGGCATTTGTTTGTTTTGGGAGGGACCATTACTCACTATTTTTTAGTTTTATTTTATATTATATAAATATTAAATTTAAAGCATCTTAAAAAAATCATATTTTTTAATAAAATACTTTACAATCAATTGATAATTTGTTAAAATTTTGAGGTTTTATTAATTATTATTAAATTTTAAGGCATTATTATTAATAATAATAGTGTTTTAAAAGTCATTTTTTTATAAATTATTATTGAGTTAACAGATTATATACATATATTGTATTCTTATAATACTAACTAACTACAAATTATGAGAACAATTCTTAAAATTTTTATGATGTGTTTTTGTGTAATTTCTTACGCACAAACTACAATTAACGGAAGTGTAACCGATCAAAATAGTCAGCCCCTTACTGGTGCTAATGTTATTGTTGACGGTACTTCTACTGGAGCAATGACTGATTTTGATGGGAACTATTCTATCACAGTTAACGCAGAAGGTTCAGTAACAGTTACTGCAAGTATGATGGGTTTCAAATCATCATCTCAAAGTGCTGATTCTTCTAGTACGCTTAATTTTTCGCTGGAAGATGGAACTTTTTTAGATGAAGTTGTTGTTTCTGCATCTAGAACACCACAAAGAATATTTGAATCTCCTGTTACTATCGAAAGATTCGGAGTTAAAGAGATTGCTAATACTGCATCATCCGATTTCTATGATGGATTAGAAAATATGAAAGGTGTTGATATAAACGTAAACAGTTTAACGTTTAAAGCAATTAATACTAGAGGTTTTGCAACATTTGCAAACACTAGATTTGTACAACTTGTTGACGGAATGGACAACTCTGCTCCAGCATTAAACTTTCCATTAGGAAATTTACTTGGAATGACAGAAACAGATGTATTAAGTGTTGAATTGTTACCTGGAGCATCTTCTGCTTTATATGGTGCAAATGCATTTAATGGAATTCTTCTTATGACAAGTAAAAGTCCTTTTGACCATACAGGTCTAAGTGGACAATACAAACAAGGAATAACTTCACAAGAAGCTGCTGGAGACAATACTTATAGAGATTTAAGTTTAAGATTTGGACACAAGTTTAGTGACAAGTTTGCTATAAAAGCAAACTTTGGATACTTACTTGGTACGGATTGGGTAGCGGATAGTCAAGAAGATAAATTAGGAAGAGGATTAACTAGAGCTGACCACGATCATGATGGAATTAATATCTATGGTGATGAGGTTGCTACAAACCTTAAAGGCGTAGCTCAAGCAATGGCTAGCGGAGGGATAATACCTTCTGGTGCAGTAGCGCTTATCCCATCTCAGACCGTGAGTAGAACTGGATATAGAGAAGTTGATTTAACTGACCATATTGCTGAAAGTAAAAAAGTAGATTGGGGACTTTATTACAGACCTTTTGAAAGTAATTTTGAAATTTCATACGTAGGGAAATGGGGAACAGGTCAAACTGTTTATCAAGGAACTAACCGATATGGAATTGAAAACTTTACAATGAGTCAACATAAATTAGAAGTAAAGGACGATCATTTCTTCGTTAGAGCTTATGTTACTGAAGATAATGCTGGGGATTCTTACGATATGAACTTTACTGCTATTAACATTAATAGAAGCTGGAGAGATGACACTACATGGTTTGGTACTTATGTAGGTGGTTTCCTTGGAGCTACATTAGGTGGAGCAACAGAAGAAATGGCTCACGCTATTGGTAGAGCTGGTGCTGATCAAGGAAGATTACTTCCTGGAACACCAGAGTTTGATGCTGCTTTTGAAACTGTTGTAAACAATCCTGATTTAACTACAGGAGCTAAATTTCAAGATAACTCAAAAGTATACCACAGTGACTGGAATTATAGTTTTGCAGACCAAATAGAGTTTGCTGATATTCAAGTGGGTGGGTCGTTTAGACAATATTCTCTAAACTCATCTGGAACAATATACACAGATTACGATGGACCTATAGATTACTCTGAAACTGGAATTTACACTCAAGTTGTAAAAAACTTTATGGATGACGATAGAATGACAATAACTGCAGCTGCTAGATATGATAAAAACGAATTTTTTGATGGGCAAGTAACACCAAGAGTTTCTTTATCTTATACCGCTGGTGAATACAAAAATCACAACTTCAGATTAGGATTTCAAACAGGATTTAGAAATCCATCAACGCAAGATTTATTTATAGGTCTTGATGTTGGTAGAGCTAGATTAATCGGTTCTTCTCCTGCAAGTTTAGATAATTATGTTCTTGATTACAATGTAAGTGCTAATGGACAAGCATTAGGAGTTCCTAGTGTAGTTACCCTAGATGGTAATAGTGCAATAGACAATTCCTTTTCTGTGGCTTCACTTATGGCTTTTGCGGCAACTGGAAATCCTGCAGTATTAACTGCATCTGGAGTAGAAATGGTTAAACCTGAAGAGGTAAGATCAGTAGAATTTGGATATAGAGGTAAATTATCTAGAACATTTTTAGTTGATTTTAGTGTATACAAAAATGAGTATACTAACTTTATTAATACTCAAGCGGTATTATCTCCTTTATACGGAACGGTTGGTGACAACGCGCTATCTGTATTAGCAATGGTTAATGGAGATTACGAAACTTGGAGTGTATATACAAACTCTGATGCAGAGATCAATTCTTGGGGTGGTGCTATAGGGGTATCCACTAAAATATTTAATGGTTTTGATATAAGTGCAAACTATACTAAATCAATATTAGATTTTGACGCAGATCTCAATCCAGATTTCGCAACTAACTGGAATACTCCAGAACATAAAGTTAAAGGACAGTTTGGACATCCAAAACTTTTCAAAAACTTTGGATTCAATGTTGCTTGGAGATATAATAGTGAGTTCTATTGGGAAGCAACTTTCGGTGAAGGTGAAGTTCCTGCAAACCACGTATTCGATGCTCAGGTTAGCTTAACACTACCTAAGCTTAATACTGTATTAAAAGCTGGTGCTGCCAATCTTGGTGGAAACGAATACTTCACAGCATTCGGATCTGGTCTTATAGGTTCTCAATATTACCTTTCTTTAACTATTAATAACCTATAAAATGAAATAATTACATTATAATAAAAGCACTTCTTAATCTTAAAAGAAGTGCTTTTATTATAATATAGAATATTATAACTAAACCATTAAATAAATTAAATTATGAAACTAAAAAATCTTAATTACTTAATGCTATCGATGACATTATTTGTCTTTACAGCTTGTATTGAAGACGATATGGATTCACCAGCTTACAGTGACGTGTATGTGGAAATCACATCAGGTTCTGCTGACTTTACAAACATGGTTGCATTAGGAGCAACAGTTACCGCAGGATATACTGACGGTGCTTTGTTTTACGAAGGACAGAAAAACTCATTTCCAAATATAATGTCTGGAGTTATGAGTCAAGCTATCGAAAACCAATCTGGTAATACTTTCTCCCAACCTTACACGGATGATAATATTGGAGGTTTATTAATAGGTGGGCAACCATTTAACGGTTCAAGACTGTTTTTTAATGGTGCTGGGCCAGCAAGTTTACCAGGTACAACAACTACAGACGCTTTAAATGTCCAAGCAGGACCATACTCAAATATGGCTGCTCCAGGAGTTAATGCTGTTCATATGTTAGCACCAGGTTATGGTAGCTTCGCTGGATTACAAGTGGGTCAAGCAAACCCTTACTATGTAAGAATGGCTTCGTCACAAGAAGCAAGTATTCTTGGAGACGCAATAGCTCAAGCTCCTTCTTTTGTGAGTTTATGGTCTGGTTTTAGTGATGCTTTAGCTTATGCTACTGACGGAGGAACTAACGTTCCATTACCAGATTTAACTTCTGCACAAGGATTTGGATTTGCTTTTGGCACAACAGCTGGAAGTTTAAATGCATATGTAGCTAATGGTGTTGTAATTAACGTTCCTGATGTTACTAACAATCCATTCTTTAACACAATTCCATGGAATCCAATTCCTTTAGACGCAGCAACTGCAGGCGCTATATCTGGAGCATTTGCTCCATACAATGGGGCTTTAGATGCTTCGGTAGGTTTATATGCTGCTACAGGTGGTGCTTATGGTATTTCACAAGCAGAAGCAGATTTAAGATATCTATCAGTTGAAGCTGGACCTGCAAACCCTATACTTATTAATGATGAAGAACTTACTGTAATTGACTTAACTCCTTTTGGAGGTCCAGTACTTCCTAATCTTAGACATACAAATTCTAGTGATAAAATTTTACTGTCTACATCGGCAATTCTTGGGACACAAGCTGATCCAAATAATCCAACTTTGGTTTGGGGTGTTTCAGTTCCTTTAGATGATACTAGAGTTTTAACTGGAAGCGAAATATCTGCTTTACAAACATCAATCGCTGGAATGAATTCAACAATTGATGCTTTAGCACCAGCTGGATGGGCAAGGTTTGATGCTCATGCATTTTTTAATGAAGTTGTTGAGCAAGGAGTTCAATTTGATGATTATACTATGACTGGTGATTTAGTCTTTGGAGGTTTCTTCTCTTTAGATGGAATTCATCCAACAGCAAGAGGAAATGCTTTGTTGTCTAACAAGATAATGGAAGCAATTGATGCTACTTATGGGTCTAATTTATCAGATGCTGCTGCAGTTGCAGGAGATTACCCAACGAATTATCCTGCTACAATGAATTAGAAATATTTCAAATTAAATATTAAAAAAAACCCTGTAGTTTTACTGCAGGTTTTTTAATTGATACTAACCCTAATCAAATTAATTATGAAACTAAAAAATCTTAAATATTTATTTCTATCAATGACATTGATAGTATTTAATTCTTGTGAAGAAGATGATGATGAAACTGGAATGATTGTTCAAGAGATGGTAGAAATCACATCAGGTTCTGCTGACTTCACTAGAGTGGTGTCTTTAGGAGCTTCAATCACTGCAGGATTTACTGACAATGCATTATTTTTTGCTGGTCAACAAAACTCTTACCCTAACATTATGGCTGGGGTTATGAGTCAATCTATTGATAATTCAGCAGCAACTAATTTTACTCAACCTTATATGGATGACAATATTGGTGGGCTATTATTCTACGGAAATCAAATTACTAGTCCAAGATTATATTTTAATGGTGCTGGACCTGCAGTTTTACCTGCTACCCCTACTACTGAAATAACAAATTTTACTCCAGGACCCTATAGTAATTTAGGTGTGCCTGGTGCTCAAGCAGTACACTTGCTTGCACCTGGGTACGGAAATCTTGCTGGAGTGCCTACAGGATTAGCGAACCCTTACTTTGCAAGAATGGCTTCTAGTCCTAATGCTAGTGTTTTAGAAGATGCTATGGCACAAGCTCCAACATTTGTTACGTTATGGTCTGGAGGGAATGATGCTTTAGGCTATGCTGTTTCTGGTGGTACTTCAGAACTTACAGATCCTGACTATTTTGATTTTGCTTTTGGAAGTACAATAGGTGCTTTAGCTCAAGTTGCTCCAGGTGGATTAGTAGCGAACATTCCAGATGTAACATCGATTGCTTATTTAAATACTGTACCTTATAATGCAGTACCATTAGATGCTGGCACTGCTGGCGCTTTAAATGGTGGATTTGCTCCATATAACGGAGGTTTAGCCGTAGCTCAAGCATTTGGTTTAATTACAGCTGAAGAAGTTGCTGCAAGAACAATAACTTTTGCTGAAGGGCAAAATGCGGTTACTATGGTAGATGAATACTTAACAGATTTATCTGCATTAGGATTACCATCTTACAGACAAGCAACAATGAATGATAAAGTTGTATTGACAGCCGCAACATTTATTGGAACATCTGCAGGTGGACCTTTTGATATAAATGGTGTCTCTGTTCCTTTAGCAGATAATTGGGTTTTATCTTCGGATGAAGTTATGGAAACTCAAACTGCTACTGCAGCATTCAATGCTACTATCGCTGCTTTAACATCTCAATATGGATGGGCGTTTATAGATACACATGCGGTATTAAATGAAGCTGTAACGCAAGGAATTCAGTTTGATGACTATACGATGACTGGAGATCTTGTATTTGGTGGATTATTTTCTTTAGATGGAGTACATCCAACCGCAAGAGGTAATGCGTTAATTGCTAACAAAATGATGGAAGCTATTGATGCTCAATATGGGTCTAACTTATCGGATGCTGCAGTAAAAGCTGGAGACTATCCAACAAATTATTCACCTACAATGAATTAAAGTATAAACAAATTATTATTTAAAAAAACCTGTAGAGATTCTACAGGTTTTTTTATTTTAAAATAATTGGGAACTTTTACATATTTTTTGAAAAAATTATTGAATTTTTTTAGAGAAAAAATCTATCTTTGCAACTTGAAAGTAAATTATTAAATAAATACCTACAAAATGTCTACAATTACAGGAAAAATTTCGCAAATAGTTGGGCCAGTAATCGATGTGGAATTCGATGCTAGTAACGGATTACCTAAAATATACGATTCTTTAGAGATCAAAAAAAGTGATGGCACTTTACTAGTATTAGAAGTTCAATCTCATATTGGAGAAAATACAGTAAGAACTATAGCAATGGATTCTTCTGATGGACTTAGTAGAGGAGTTGAGGTTACATCAACGAACTCTCCTATTCAAATGCCAATTGGTGATGATGTTTATGGTAGATTATTTAATGTAATTGGAGATCCAATTGATGGTTTAGGAGATTTACCTAAATCAGGAGATAACGGTCTTCCTATTCACAGAGAAGCACCAAGGTTTGAAGATCTGTCTACTTCTACAGAAGTTTTGTTTACTGGAATTAAAGTAATTGACCTTATAGAGCCTTATGCAAAAGGTGGTAAAATTGGTTTATTTGGAGGTGCAGGAGTTGGTAAAACTGTACTTATTCAAGAGCTAATTAATAATATTGCTAAAGGTCATGGTGGACTTTCTGTTTTTGCAGGAGTTGGAGAAAGAACTAGAGAAGGAAATGACCTTCTTAGAGAGATGTTAGAATCTGGAATTATCAAATATGGAGATGACTTTATGCACTCGATGGAAGAAGGTGGATGGGATCTAAATAAAGTAGATAAAAATGTTATGAAAGAATCAAAAGCTACATTTGTTTTTGGTCAAATGAATGAACCTCCTGGAGCTAGAGCTCGTGTTGCTTTATCAGGACTTACTATTGCTGAATATTTTCGTGATGGAGCTGGAGAAGGTCAAGGAAAAGATGTGTTATTTTTCGTAGATAATATTTTTAGATTTACTCAAGCTGGATCTGAAGTTTCTGCATTACTTGGAAGAATGCCTTCTGCAGTAGGATATCAACCTACACTAGCATCAGAGATGGGTGCTATGCAAGAAAGAATTACTTCTACTAAGAATGGATCGATTACTTCGGTTCAAGCGGTTTATGTACCTGCGGATGATTTAACAGATCCTGCACCAGCGACAACATTTGCTCACTTAGATGCAACAACTGTACTTTCTAGAAAAATTGCTGAGCTTGGAATATATCCTGCAGTTGATCCATTGGATTCAACTTCAAGAATTCTTTCCGCGGATATACTTGGTGATGATCATTATAATTGTGCTCAAAAAGTAAAAGAACTATTACAAAGATATAAAGAGCTTCAAGATATTATAGCTATTCTTGGTATGGAAGAATTATCGGAAGAGGATAAAATGGCAGTTGGTAGAGCTCGTAGAGTTCAAAGATTTTTATCTCAACCATTTCATGTAGCTGAACAGTTTACTGGGATTCCTGGAGTATTGGTTGATATTAAAGAAACTATTAAAGGGTTTAATATGATTATGGATGGTGAATTAGATCATCTTCCTGAAGCTGCTTTCAACTTAAAGGGAAGTATTGAAGAAGCTATTGAATCTGGAGAAAAAATGTTAGCAGAAGCGTAAATCATAAATTTAAGTTTAAATGTATTTAGAAATTATATCCCCAGAGTTTACATTATTTAGCGGAGAAGTTACTTCGGTAACTGTACCAGGTGTTGATGGAGAATTTGAAATGTTAAATAACCACGCTTCAATTGTTTCTACTTTAAAGGAAGGTTTCATCAAGATTTATGGCGACATAATAATAGAAGAAAGTCTAAAAGATAAATTTCAAAAAGGCCCACAGAAAGGAACATTCCTTCCAATTAACTCTGGAACAGTAGAGCTTAAAGAAAATAAAATTATTGCTTTAATAGATTAATTTCTAATTAAACCTTTTTTATCACATTCGTCACTATTCCCCAAATAACAAATTCATTATCCTCTGTTATTTCTATTGGTTTAAAATCAGAATTTTCTGGCTGTAACCAAAGTTTACCTTTTTTTATTAAAAGTCTTTTTACCGTAAATTCTCCATCAATAAAACAAACTGCGATTTTATTATTTTCAGGTTCAATACTTCTATCAATTACTAATAAATCGTTGTCGTCCAGTCCTGCACCTATCATAGATTGACCACTAACTCTTGCGAAAAAAGTAGCTTCTTTATTTTTTACTAACTCGCTATCTAGGCTAATTCTATTTTGTTTGAAATCATCTGCTGGAGACGGAAATCCAGCTGCAATTCCTGAATTGATAATTATTGTTCCCTCACCTAAACTAGGTTTTGGAATAAAAAAATGAAGAGCTTTAGATTTTGTTGTCATTATTTTACTTTAATTATATCTTGTAAGTTAGTGGTGTAGTTTGGAGACAAATAATCTTGTTTCATTTTCCAGGTTTTTTTTAAATCTTGATTAGCAAGTTTTATTTTATTGCTAAACTTATAATTTATTTTGTCAATAGCATTCATAAGCGGTTGGTGATTGGAATTTTCCCAGTCAAATATATTTAATTGATAGTTGTTAGAAGGCACCAATCCTGTAAGTATAATTCCTGCCTTCTTGTATGCAATCCCTTTCTTAAATACGCTCTCAATCGCTTTTATGGCATAATTACTAAGTACAAGAGAAGAGTTCGTTGGGTATGGTAAACTAATTGCTTTAGTCGCATAATGTTGTTTTAAATCTTCTCTAAAAGAATTACTTCTAAGTAAAATTATAATCATGTGACAATGAGATTTTTGTCGTCGTAGTTTTTCCCCTGAAACAAAAGAAAAAGTAGAAATACGCTCTTTAATACTCTCAATATCAAATAGTGGTTTTTCAAAAGTTCTTGTAGTTGCAATAGATTTTTTTGATTTTTGAACTTCTAAATTAAGGGTGGGGATTCCTAATAAATCTCTTTGTAATCTAGATTCTACAACGGACATATTAGACTTGACCCAGCTCTCTGGAAGTTGAGTGAAGTCATATGCATTTTTACATCCTTTCATTGATAGTCTATTACTTAGTTTACTCCCTATGCCCCAAATATCTTTTATTTTCGTCCACTTTAAAGCATTTGTTATTTTTATTTCAGAGTCAATAACATACACCCCATTGGTCTCAACAGGATATTTTCTAGCAATTTTATTAGCCACCTTAGATAATGCTTTTGTAGGTGCAATACCTACACATGTTGGTATTCCTGTCCACTTCAAAATTCTATCTTTAATTATGACGCCATAATTGGTTAAATCATAATTCTCAAAGCCATCTAGTTTTAGAAAAGACTCGTCTATACTATAGACCTGAATATCTGGTGTAAACTGTTTAAGTATTGACATAACTCTACTACTCATGTCTCCATATAAGGAATAGTTTGAGGAAAGGATTTGTACATTATGTGTATTCAAAAGCTTTCTATACTTAAAAATAGGAGCTCCCATTGGTATTCCTAATTCTTTAGCTTCATCACTTCTAGAAATAATACACCCATCATTATTGGATAAAATTACTATTGGCTTATGTTGAAGGCTTGGATTAAAAACACGCTCACAAGAGGCATAAAAATTATTACAATCGACAAGTGCAAACATGAAATAAATATAATGTTTGAAACAAAACATATACAGGCATTAAGTATTTATTATTAACAAAATATAGAATTGAAAAAGTAATTGATTAGTTTTGAGCAAATTAAAAAATAAAGATGAAAAATATTGCCTCGCTAGTATTGCTAATTGTCATAAACTCTATAGCTCATTCACAAGAAAAACAAATAGATCTTAAAGAAATAACCGTTATCTCTTCTCCTAGAATTGAGTTGCCATTTTCTGAAAATTCAAGAACTATACAGGTTATATCAAAAGAAGAGATTATTGAAAGTCCAGCAAATAATGTGGCTGAATTATTACAGCAGGTTGCAGGAATAGACATAAGAAGAAGAGGAGTTTCGGGTATGCAGGCGGACTTATATATTAGAGGTGGAGGGTTTGATCAAACTTTGCTTTTAATAGATGGAATTAAGGTAGAGGATGCTCAGACAGGTCACCACACAATGAACATGGCGTTACCAATTGAAGTAATAGAAAGAATAGAAATAATAAAAGGTGCTGCATCAAGAGTGTACGGGCAAAATGCTTTTACTGGAGCTATAAATATTATAACCTCTAAGGCGGTAGAAAATGTAGTTTCATTAAATATAGAATCTGGATCATACGAACAAAAAAATGCATCTGTTACAATTAGCAGAAAGTATGATGATCAATCTATACTTCTTCATTATTCAAATAATAGCTCTGATGGACATAAGTATAATACTGATTATAAAAATGAAAATTATTTTCTAAAAAATAGTTTTCAAATCAAAGGATTACCTGTAGAAATGATATCCTCTTTTAATGAAAGAAAATTTGGTGCTAATGGGTTTTATGCAAGTCCTGAAGCTACAGATCAATACGAAGAAACTCAAGCTAGTTTACTGGGCTTTACAACTAAAATAATTAAGAATAGTTTAATTATTAAACCTAAATTATATTGGAAAAGAAATCAAGACATGTATGTATACTTAAGAGATAATCCTTCGGTATATAGAAACTTGCATATTACAAATAAAATAGGAGCAGAATTAAATGGCTCCTATGAATCAAATAGTGGGATAACAGGATTTGGAATTGGTGTATCATCTGTCAAATTATCAAGTAATAATCTAGGGAACAGGAAAAGAACAATGGTTAATTTGTTTTTAGAACATCAAATGAAGTTTGCAGAAAACAAAATTGATTTAACTCCTGGGGTAGCTTTTAGTTATTTTTCTGATGTATCCACAAATAAAAATTATCAAAATAATTTTTTTAGAAATTTCTTTATGTATCCTGGGGTTGATATTGGCTATGTAGTAACAGATAATATTAAATTATACAGTAATGTAGGGTATACTTATAGAGTCCCAACATACACAGATTTGTATTATAGTAGCCCTACAACACTTGGAAATGAAAACTTAAATCCGGAAAAGGCTTTTACTCAAGAAATAGGGTTTCGTTACAATAAAGATAATTTCAACTTTACATTGACACTTTACAATAGAGATGCCTCCGACGTGATTGATTATGTGAAAAATGTAGAAGCATCTCCATGGGAAGCATTTAATATAAGAGAGATAAACACAAAAGGTTATGAATTAGGCTTGACATATAATTTCTATCTTGCTGCTTTTTTAAATCATAGTATAAAAATAGGATACAGTAATATAGAAGATGATTTAAAACAGACTGATTTTAATTTTTCAAGATATTCTCTTAATTCTTTAAAAAACCATATAACAACTTCTTATTCATTTGAAATAAAAAAGAATTTAGAAAGTTCAATTGTATATAAATATGCGGAAAGAAATTCTGGTGAAGATTATTCTGTAATGGATTTTAAGATAAGTTATACTTTAAATAAATATAACATATACATTACAGGTAATAATTTGTTTGATACAGTTTACAGCGAAACTAACTTAGTTGAAATGCCGGGTAGAAATGTTCTTGCAGGGCTTAATGTTAAGTTTTAAAAAGCACATTCACCTTTTTAAAAATCAAATCTGTTTCCCAGCCCCTATATTGTAAATAGGTGACAAACTTTTTTTTACTGCTTAAGTCAGTCTCATTGTTTAAGTTATTGAATTTTTTTAATGCAATTTCATCAAAAGTTTCCATATAGTCATTGTCATTAATTTGACCTATTGCGTTATTGATAAGAAAAGAGGTTATATTTCTTTGAAACAATTCATTTCGGAGCTTAATCTTTCCCCATTTTTTTATTCTAAATTTCCCTCGAACAAAACTAAAGACAAATCGCTCTTCATTTAAAAAATCATCTTTAATTAACTCTACTATAACATTATCATGTAGGCTATACGGTATTTTCATTAACTTCATTTTATCAACAACCTCTTTATGACACCTGTCTTGATAGACACAATATCTCTGGAGTTTTTTTACAATATCAGATTGCCTAAATAATTCGCTCATAATGTTTAGCTATAAACGATAGTTTACAGAAAAAATAAAATTTGTTCCAGGTGCAGAAATTCCAGAAGAATATGGTCGATATAACTTATTTGAAATATTCTCTAACGATACAGTGAAAAGAAAGTTTTTATCAAGCTCATATAATGCTCTTAAGTTTAAAGTATGCCAAGCTGGTGAATAAGGGTTACCATTATTGTCTAAGGCATATAAGTATGGTTTATCTCTTTCTGAGCTAGATAATTTAGAAAATGGTAGTTTTGAGTTATAATTAAAAAATAAATCAATTTTTGTTTTCAACTTTGAATAAATAAAATGAACATTTCCAAAATGTGGAGACACATGTCTTACAGACGTATTTGCGGATTCATCTAAATCTCTTTGCTCTCCATTTAGGTAATTATATTGAGTTTTAAAATTAAAATTATCTGAGATATTTATTTTAAGACCTGTTTCAAATCCATAAATCCAAGATTTTGATCCATTTTGGATTGCGTAAATATCACTAAGTTCTCCATCATAAATCATTTGATCAATAATTACCGAACTGTTTGGGTCATCTTCGTTAACCATTAAACTGAATGGGCTTCTAATCATGCTATTATACAGGTGAGTATAATAAACAGCAAAGTCAAAATTAATTTTTGAATTAACACTTACTAAACTCCCGAGCTCTAATCCAAAAGATTTTTCAGGTTTTAAATCAGGGTTAGGAACAACAACCATTCCTGGCGCAGAATCAAATATTTTTCCAATATCGTCAATATTTGGAGCTCTAAATGCTGTAGTAATATTAAACTTCCATTGAAAGGTGTTGTTTTGAACCCAGCTTATACCAAGCGCACCAGTTAATGCCCCTGTACTAAGGTTGGCATTTGAAAACGGAAAATTATAATACGAATTATTGTCTGTTAAATCAGCATTAATTTTTATATGACTATACCTTAGTCCAGATTGAATAGTTAACTCTTTACTGGGCCTGTACTTATAGCTTAAATAACTTGCAAATGATTGCCAAGTTGAACCATCTGGATACCTTGTTGCAATTGATGAAAAACTACTATCAGTCAAGTTTTTTGAAAACGCGTTGGAACTAACCTTATTATTTAAATATTCCGCTCCGTATGAAAAATAGGACTTTTCATTATAAGCTTTTTCAAAATCTATATTCAATGAAAATATATTTACTTGTTCTTTAAATTGCTTTTGATCATCTGAGTTAATTTTTCTACTGAATCGACTTTCATTAAACTTTTGATAAGCAGTTGTTAAAATTAATTTATCATACAGAGGGGAATTTAAACTTTCTTTCTTAATTCTAGAATTAATCAGTAACCATTTTTGCGGACCATAATACCACTCCCCGTAATGGAGTTGATTAGTATCATTGTTATATCTAATCAGCCTGTCATACCTTGGTATATTAGATGTTGAAGAGTAATGAATGCCTAAGTCATATTCTATTTTATCTGTTTTTAACAGAAATTTTTGCATGAAATTAAACTGAGAATACCCAGTATGTTTTTGTATTCTCGGATCTGAATTACTGGTAATTACATCTTCCCCATTCACCTGTTCAACATATTCAGGTCTGAGATAATCCGAAGGGCCATTACTACCCGTTTTAAGATCATCAAAATCAGAAATACTAAAGCTAGTAAGACTAGCAAAATTTTTCAATCCAATGTTAAAATCTAAATGACCAGTTTTCTCATTATTTGCACTAGAGTTTCTAGAAACTAAGTTTGATTTAAAATAGGTTGAATCTGTAGCAGAAAGTATTGGTGTTTTAGTTTGAAAATTCATAGCTCCTCCAATTGCATCACTACCATAGATAACGGAACTAGAGCCAAGAACTATTTCTGTGTTTTGTATATTAAAGGGGTCAATAGAAATGACATTTTGTATGTTTCCTCCCCTGAAGATTGCATTATTCAGTCTAACACCATCAACTGATAGAGTTAATCTATTCGTGGAAAAACCTCTAATCATAGGACTACCGCCACCTAATTGACTTTTCTGAATATACACATTACCACTTGTGCTTAGTAAGTCTGCGCTAGTTTGAGGGTTGCTTAAGACTATATCTTCAGAAGAAATAAATATTACTCTTTGAGAAATTTCTTTAAGATTTTGAGAGAATTTAGATGCAGAAATAACAATTTCATCTAATGATTTAAGATCAGAATTAAGAAAAATCTCGTCTTTTAAATTACTATCGTACAAAATAAAAGAATCGACATATGACATGTGAGTTATAAAAATTATCTCATTCTTAGTAAACCCATTTAATGATAGTTTTCCATCTAAATCAGAATATTTTTGATTTAAAACAATATTAGAATCACTCTTTTGATAAAATACTACACCGGAAATTGACTCCCTGGTAAGGTTGTCTTTAACATAAACGTCCTGTGATAGAACATTTATAAAAAACAAAAAAACTATTAAATTTAAAATGCACTTCATTAATCAGCAAAAATTTGGTTTAACACTATTAAAGATTTGGGATCTTTAAATCCATCAACATGCAATTTAAAATAAATTAAGATATTTTTTAGTATGTCTTTTTTATTTATTTTATCTATAAACGGCAGCTTATTACTATCAAATTTTATGCCTAAAATGGTTTTAAACAAAACTAAGCTATCTCCCTGTATAACATATTTACTGTTCTTAGATGTTTCAAACAAACCCTCCTCTAAATTAAAGTAATTGTAACTCATGTTTGTGCAATCTGGATAAAAGCCTAAATAATGCGTTATTTTCATTAAAAAAATCAAATAAAAAGAAGAACTATCCTCAGACTTATCATACCAAATAAAAGATTCTTCAATAAAGTCAAACAACTCAAGATCTTTAGATTCATTATGAATGATGTTAGATAAAATTTCAGATAAAAACATCACAACTGAACTTTTATAAATATTGGTGTGTAAGGATGTGAAATTATACCTAATTTTTAGGTCTTTAATGTATTGAATAGATCTGTTCGGGTTGTAATTAGATTCTAAATCAAGAATATTCAATAATTGAAAAAAAGCAAATTTATTTTTGCTATTTTTTGAAGTTGAAATATTCTTAACCATGTATGAAATGACTCCCAAATCTCTTGTTAAACACTTGACAATTAAATCATTATCTTGATATCTAACTTTGGACAAAATTATAGCGGAAGTTGATACTATCATTATCTAATTATCATGATTTTTAAAACTTTGGTTTCATAACTATCTAAATCCGAAAGCATAACTATATAAACCCCTGAAGAAACTGTGCGATTAGCTAAATTTTTACCATTCCAATAAGCAATCCCTCCGTCAACCTCTAAATTAAATCCATTATATCTATTATTGGTATTTGAATTAGCTTCAGCAACTAAATTTCCAGAGATATCGGTAATTTTAATGTTGATATTGTCTGTGATTCCATCAATTTTTATTTTGTCTACATCCATATTAAAAGACGGTCTAACTGGATTAGGGTAAACATACGAGTCTTGCAGTGTAGAACTTGTGGATGAGCCTCCTGAATCAAATGATACCAAACCTCTATCGGTTGCAATAAAAACAACACCATTAACAAAATCTAGGGCTATATCATTAATGTTATTTGATGGCAATGGAGAATTATTTTTAGTGAAATGATAAATTGTTTGTTGACCATTTTGAGAAAAGTAAAAAATACCAGATCCTATAGTTCCTATCCACTTGTTATTTGACCCATCTACTTTAATATCCGATATAAATTGCTGTTCTAAAAGTTCTTTATAAATTCCATCCTCCTCAATAACTAATTGTTGTGTTGAAGTGTTAGTGGTAAAAAAATTAGAAGTGTTGTATAGTACTCTGAGCCCTTTAATTGTTCCAATCCAAAGGTGATTATTATTATCAATAGCTAAGCTTTTTACATAGGGTGATGGCAAGTTTCCAGTATCATTATCATTCAATTTTTTAATTAATGGATTTCCTCCATTTTCATTAAAACCTATTAGTCCAGAATTTACTCCTCCAATCCATTTTGTGCCATTTGAACCTACAACTATATCGCTAAACCCTAGTTCATCATCAAAACCATCTGGTATGATTTGAGTAAAATCATAACTAGACCACTGGTTAGTGTCTAAGTTGTATGATTTTAAAGGTCTGTCAATTCTAGAGTTCATTAACCATAAGGTTCCTGAATCATCAAAAACACTACTCGAAATTCGCACACTATTATAATTTATATCCGAAGAAACTAATGACTCTAAACTACTATTGGATTCATCATAAAGACTTAATGATTCTTCTGAAAACTCCAACAAACCACCATGATATGAGCTGACAAAAACGTTGTTAGGGTTAAATGGATTAATTGAAATGTTGTTTAAGTTTACTGCGTTTTCAGCGATACTATCATAGGGGGTGTTATTCCAATTATTGTCTATTAAACTACTAATTCCTTTTCTGCTGAGTGGGTATGGATTGAATGTAGATGTATAGTCACCAAACGTAGTCCATAGTTTTCCATACAAAGAGCTAATTGAAAAAACATTATTGTAAAGCGGGCCATCAGGCACTATGGTATAATACTGTTGGATATTATTGATATTAATTTTAAGTAACCCTTTTTCAGAAGTAGCTACGTAAACATTATTATTATATACTACAGAACTATTGAAAGAAACATTATAAACATTACTAGTCACAGAGCTGTTTATTAGATTAAAATTAGTGTCATAAATAAATATTCTACTTTCCGTTGTAACTATTACTTGTTCCTCATTAATCACAATATCATTAATTGGCTGAGATAGATAAATCACCTCTTGATAGGAGTTGTTTTGAGAGTAAAAAACACTGTTTTCATTGGTAAAAATAAAATTTTCATTAAGATTTAAAATAAAGTTGAAATCCCCTGGATATACTACTTCCCAGTTTTGATAATTAATTATATCTAAATCTAGACTGACTCTTCTAACTCCGCCAAACTCTGGTAATGTAGCATACAAGTAATTGTTACTTATTGTAACTTGATTAACTTCTTGCTGGGCTCCACCATCTCCAATAAATAAACTATCTCCAAACTCTAAGAGGTTTAGATTATACAAAGAAATTCCATAATCAGTTGCTATATATATTATATCCTCAAATTCAGTTATTTGATTTATATATTTTTTATTTGGAGGAATAGTTGCCTTTTCAATTATATCATAAATTGTTAAAACATTGTCATTAGTGAAATCTACAATTTGAATAAGTCCATTCTCATAACCTATTACTAGTTTGTTAAAGATTGAACTATAATGAATGTTAGAGATAAAATCTCCAGACAAACCATCAATTGTTGTTAATGTCTCTAATTGATCCGTTTGACTTGAGTATATATAAATAGCATTTTCTGATGCAGTAAATATTTTTCCATTTCCCGTAGAGGTGTCTATAGAGTTGTAATAAGAAAAATGTCCATTCCAATTTTGAGATAGACAAAGTGGAGTACTTAGAAAAGAAAAAAATATTACAAAAATAAATTTCATGTAAAATATTATAATGATATATCTATAAGAACGACAAATATATCATTATAATATAGTAATATAAAACTAAACTACTCCCTGGGCCAACATAGCATCTGCTACCTTTACAAAACCAGCAATATTTGCGCCTTTAACGTAATCAACATACCCATTGTTGTCTGAACCATATTCAATACATGAATTATGAATTTCCGTCATTATATCTTTTAATTTTTCATCAACTTCTTTTCTTGTCCAATTATATCGTAAAGAATTTTGAGTCATTTCTAATCCAGAAGTAGCAACACCTCCGGCATTGGAAGCTTTCCCTGGTGCAAATAGTATTTTAGCTTTTTGAAACTCATTAACTGCGTCTTTTGTTGACGGCATGTTCGCTCCTTCACTCACACAAATACAGCCATTTTCAAGTAGAGTTTTGGCATCATTGATGTTTAATTCGTTTTGTGTTGCACACGGTAGTGCTATGTCGCACTTAATTGACCAAGGAGTTTCATCTTTTACAAATATGCTGTTTGGATATTTAACACAATATTCACTAACTCGTTTTCTTTCAACATTTTTCAGATTCATTATGAATTTTAACTTCTCAGAATCAATTCCTTCAGGGTCATATATATATCCTGAAGAGTCAGACATTGTCACCACCTTAGCTCCTAGCTGAATAGATTTTTCAGCAGCATACTGCGCTACATTTCCTGATCCAGAAATAACAATAATTTTATTTTTTAAATCATCTTTTTTAGTAGCTAACATATTTTGGGCAAAATATACAGTTCCATAGCCTGTAGCTTCTGGTCTAATTAACGACCCGCCCCAAGAAATTCCTTTTCCGGTAAGTACTCCTGTAAATTCGTTTTTTAACTTTTTATATTTTCCAAATAAAAATCCAATTTCTCTGCCACCAACTCCAATGTCTCCTGCTGGAACATCTGTATTTGGGCCAATATGTCTAAATAACTCACTCATAAATCCGTGACAAAATCTCATTATTTCATTATCACTTTTCCCTTTTGGATCAAAATCACTACCTCCCTTTCCTCCACCCATAGGAAGTGTAGTAAGACTGTTTTTAAACACTTGCTCAAAAGCTAAAAATTTAAGAATACTCATGTTTACAGTTGGATGAAACCTTAACCCTCCTTTATAAGGCCCTATTGCTGAGTTCATTTGGATTCTATACCCTCTATTGACTTGAATTTCTCCAGAATCATCTACCCAACATACTCTAAAGGAAATAACTCTTTCTGGTTCAACCATTCTTAACAGAATGTTTTTCCCGTGATAGATATCTTTTTTAACTATGTAAGGAATTACAGTTTCTGCTACCTCTTCAACGGCTTGCATAAATTCTGGTTCATCACCATTTCTTTCTCTTACTAAATCTAAAAATGATTTTATCTTATCTTCCATAATTTTATTAATTCTAAATTATAATATTCTTAATTTTGTATATGTAAAAATAATAATTCAATAAATATATAACTATAAATAATGATAAAATTATCATAGTGTATAAAATACACTTAAACAGTAGTTTTTTGATTATTCATTATCTATAATATATCTTCCACACAAATGCTAGTATAATTGAATAACCACAACTCCAAAATTATAAAACAAATTTGAATTTAATTAGTAGTATAACAAAGTATACAATATATTTAATTGCAAATTAAATAATACTAAAATATGATGGCGATTTTTTATCTAAAATCTTGCAACACTTGCACTAAAATAATTAAAGAACTTGAATTAAATAGTAAATTCATATTTAGAGAAATCAAATCCACTCCTATCACAATTCAAGAGCTAGAATTAATTCATGATTTATCTAAAAGCTATGAATCTATTTTTAACAAAAGAGCTAAACTATTTCACGAAAAAAAACTAAAAGAACAAAGTTTAACAGAATTAGAATACAAGAATTATATTTTAGAAAATTATACGTTTTTGAAAAGACCAGTAATAATCTCAAATGGAAAAACATTTATAGGCAACAGTAAAAAAACTATACAAGAAGTGAAAAAACATCTAAGTGAATAATAGACTACTTGCAATTATAGCTGCTTTATCCGCAACATCAATTTTTGGACTAAACCATACGATTACAAAAAGTTTAATGCCATTTTTCATAACGCCTTCTGCATTACTATTTGCTAGGGTTTTAGGGGCATGCACTCTATTTTGGGTTTTATCTATATTTAGTAAGCACGAAAAAATTGAAACAAAAGACTGGTCAAAATTTCTATTTTGTACTGTTTTTGGTATGTCGGTAAATATGATTTCAGCAATTAAAGGTTTAGAACTATCTACTCCAATTAATAGTTCAATAATTTCAACAATTTCTCCTATTATAGTGTTTATCATTTCTATAATAATAATAAAAGAAAAAGTAGTAAAGACAAGAATAATTGGTGTAGCTATCGGTTTTGTAGGGGCAATATCAATAATACTAATTAATAGTAGAGCAGATATTAATACGGAAGATATAAGATCTGGGAATGTGTTATTGCTATTAAATAGCATTTCTTATGCCATATACTTAGTCTCTGTAAGATCATTAACAATAAAATATTCGGTTATAACAATTATGAAATGGCTATTTCTTTTTGGAGTAATTTTAAACGCTCCATTTTCTATTCAACAGTTTTTAGATGTACAGTGGCATATCTATGACAACGTTGAATTTCTTAAGCTAAGTTTTGTAATAATAGGTGCAACATTTGCAGTTTATTTGCTAAATATATATGCATTAAAAACACTAAAAGCATCTACCGTTGGAATGTTTATATACCTTCAACCAATAATTGGGATAATTTATGCTGTATATACTGGTAGCGATAGATTAAAATTAACTGATATACTATCAATGACTCTTGTGTTTATAGGAATTTATTTAGTATCCTTAAAAAAAGAAGCTAATTGAGTTTTATATATCTTTGTGTAAAATAAAAAATACTACATGATTCAATCAATGACAGGTTACGGAAAATCTACTCTTCAATTAGAAAGTGGAAATATAACGATTGAGATAAAGTCACTCAACAGTAAAAGCATAGACTTAAACACAAGAATAACAAGCTCCGTTAGACCAAAAGAACTATTTATAAGAAAGCACCTGTCTGATAAATTAAAAAGAGGTAAAATTGAATTTCTTTTATATAAAGAATCTAGTACTAATAAAAAAAACTCCCTACTAAATTCCGACTTAATAAATAACTATATAGATCAATTGAGAGGGATTGTTGATGGATCGGCTGTTGAACTATTAAAAATTGCTGTAAAAATGCCAGATGCAATTATTACGGAACAAGTTGAAGAAAATGAATCTGAATGGCCCGTGATTTTTAACAAAATAGAAAATGCAATTAAAGAAATAATTAAGTATAGAAAAGATGAAGGCCTAGTTTTAGAAAAAGATTTTATTAAAAGAATTAATAAAATTAAAGAGCTATTGCTTACCGTTGAAGAAATTGATTCAAGTAGGATTGAACATATTAGATCTAGAATTAAAAATGAAATAAATAAATTAAAAATTGATCACGACAGTAATAGGTTTGAGCAAGAAATGATCTATTATTTAGAGAAAATAGACATTACAGAAGAGCGTGTTAGACTTGAAAATCATTTAAGTTATTTTATTTCTTCACTAGAAAATGAAAATTCAAATGGTAAAAAATTAGGATTTATTAGCCAAGAAATTGGTAGAGAAGTCAATACTATAGGTTCAAAAGCTAATAATTCAGAGATGCAAAAAGCTGTAATTCAAATGAAAGATGAGTTAGAAAAAATAAAAGAGCAATTATTAAACGTTTTGTAATGAAAAAAGAGAAATTAATTATAATTGCTGCTCCATCTGGCACTGGTAAAACAACTATAGTGAAAAAACTATTGTCTTTAGAGTTATTAAATTTAGGGTTTTCAGTTTCATCGACCACAAGAACTAATAGAGATAATGAAATAAACGGAAGAGATTATCATTTTCTGACTGTAGACGATTTTAAAGAAAAAATTCTGAATAACGAATTTATAGAATCTGAAGAGGTCTATGAAAACATTTATTACGGAACAACAAAATCAGAAATACATAGATTAAATAATGAAGGTAAAAATATTATTTTCGATATTGATGTAGTTGGCGGATTGAATATTAAAAGACAATACCCAGATACAAGTATTTCTATTTTTATAGCTCCTCCTAATTTAAATGAATTAAAAAATAGATTAATCAACAGAAAAACCGAGACCTCAGAAAGTATAGATTATCGACTTAATAAAGCTTCTAAAGAACTCACTTTTTCTAATAAATATGATTTCGTGATTATTAATGACAACTTAGAGGAAGCGACAGAAGAGGCAAAGGGAATAATATATCAGTTTATAACAAAGAAATGAATATAGGACTATACTTTGGCACTTTTAACCCTGTACATAATGGCCACATTAGTATTGCTAACTCTGTTTTAAATTATTCTAAAGTTGACAAATTATGGCTTGTACTAACTCCACAAAGTCCGCACAAAACTAAAAGTAGACTTATTGATTTTAAACACAGGTATGAGATGTTGAAAATTGCCTGCGAAAAGTGTGAAAATATTTTACCTATAGATATTGAAGAAAACCTGCCATCTCCTAATTATTCCATAGACACATTAAAATACTTGAAAAAAGAATATAACAGCCATAACTTCAGCTTAGTAACAGGCAGCGATAATATGCAAAAATTTACAACCTGGAAAGATTATATTAAAATCGTAGAGAATCATAAAATCTATGTGTATCCTAGAGGGAATTGTTTAAGTAATTTTACTCACGAAAATATTAATTACTTAAAGGCACCTTATATTAATATTTCTGCTTCTAAAATAAGAAAAGACATAGTCAATAATCAAATTGATAATCTAAAAATTGATCCATGGGTTTTTAAATACATAGTGGATAATAATATTGAAATAAATATTTAATAATAACTGAAAAGAATGAAATCTAATTTAAAGTACGCAGTGATTGGTAGTGGTAGCTGGGCTACTGCAATTGTTAAAATTCTTTCAGATAACTTAGATACAGTTAGTTGGTATATTAGAAATGAGGATAATTTAAATTACATTTTAAAGAATAATCATAATCCAAATTATTTAAGCTCTGTTGAAATAAACCTTACAAAGGTCCAAGTTAATAGTGATATAAATGAAGTTGTTAAAAATGCAGATGTAATTATATTGGTAGTCCCCTCTGAGTTCATAAATTCTGAGCTTAAGAAAATCAAAGTTGATATATCAAAAAAAGTAGTTATATCTGGCATTAAGGGAATAGTTCCTGAAACTGGGCTTTTATTAGGTGAACATATGATAAAAGAATTTCATATATTAAATGATAATTTTTTAGTGATTGCAGGTCCTTGTCATGCTGAAGAAGTTGCTTTAGAAAGACTTTCTTATTTAACTATTGCATGCTCTGAAAAACGTTTAGCTAAATCAATTTGTCGAGATTTTAATAATGATTATATAAAAACTAAAGTAAGTGATGATGTAATTGGAATTGAATACTCAAGCATGTTAAAGAATATATATGCTATAGCTGCAGGTATTGCGCATGGTCTTGGATATGGTGATAATTTTCAAAGTATCTTGATGAGTAATGCAATAAGAGAAATAAGTAGGTTTATAAAGAAGAGACATAAAATAAAAAGAAACATTAATAATTCTGCTTATTTGGGTGACTTATTAGTTACAGGCTATTCTGTATTTTCAAGAAATAGAATGTTCGGAAATATGATTGGAAAAGGGTATACCGTAAAATCTGCTCAGATGGAAATGAAAATGATTGCTGAAGGGTATAGTTCAACTAAAAAAGCAATGCATTTAAATTCTGAGAGTGTAAAAAAAGCTAAGATTCCAATTATAGAAGCTGTCTACGACATTCTGTATCATAGAAAAAGTCCAAAAAATACTTTTAAAATTTTAAACGAAAAATTAAATTAAAGTGAAGATTTAAATTGCTTAATAAATCTTGTGTCATTTTCACTTAGAAGCCTAATGTCATTTATTTGATGAAGTAAAAGAGCTATTCTATCAATGCCCATTCCAAATGCAAATCCAGAGTACTTTTTAGAATCAATTCCGCAATTATCTAATACATTAGGATCAACCATTCCACAACCCATGATTTCTAACCAGCCTGTTCCTTTAGTCATTTTATAATCTGTTTCATTATTTAAACCCCAGTATACATCTACTTCTGCGCTTGGTTCAGTAAATGGAAAATACGATGGTCTTAGTCTTATTTTTGATTTTCCAAAGAGTTCTTTAGTGAAAAATTCCAAGGTTTGTTTTAGGTCTGCGAAACTAACATTTTCATCTATATAAAGCCCCTCGACTTGATGGAAAAAACAATGCGATCTAGCAGATATAGCCTCGTTTCTGTAAACCCTACCTGGAGAAATTGTTCTAATAGGAGGTTTGTTATTTTCCATGTATCTAACCTGAACAGAACTTGTATGCGTTCTTAATAACAAGTCAGGGTTGGTTTGGATAAAAAAAGTATCCTGCATGTCTCTTGCGGGATGGTATTCTGGCAAATTTAAAGCAGTGAAATTATGCCAATCATCTTCAATTTCAGGGCCCTCACTAACATTATAACCTATACTAGAGAAAATATCTATAATTCTATTTTTTACAATTGTAATAGGATGTTTAGATCCAATTTCAATAGAGCTGCCAGGTCTTGTTAAATCATTTAAAAGTTGTGAGTTAGTTGAACAGTTAGATAGCAAAGAATTTAAATCGTTTAATTTATTTTGAGCTGATATTTTAAGTTTATTTATACTTAGCCCGTATTCTTTTTTTCTGCTGTTTTCAACATTCTTAAATTCAGAAAAATAATAATTAATTAGTCCTTTTTTAGCAAGAAACTTAATTCGAAATTTTTCTATTTCTTCCTTAGAAGTTGAATTAAAAGATTCAATTTCTTTAATGTTATGTAAAATTTGTTCAATCATGTTTTTTAATCAAATTCAAATTTAATGATTCTTATTCAATATAATTAGATTTAATAAAATAGTTGACTATTGCATCTTTCATTAAAATAGATTGTTCACCAGCTTTTAGATTTGGGAGTTCCTTCAAACATTTATAATGTGGCCATCCTTGTTCATCTACATAATCAAATTCATAATAACCATAGTCACTCAATAATTTGCATATTGCTATATGCATCAAATCAAGTTTTTGATTCTTGCTGAATTTAGAGTGTAATTGTTGTAGTTCTTGAACTCCTATCAAATAAATTATAGAGTCTAAATCTATCTTATCTCCATCTCGAAAATCAATTGATAACTTGTCAGTTAGCAAATTCCATCTTTCTTTAAGCTTTGAATTAATCATTATTATATTTATTAAACGAAGTTAGTATTATCATTTATGTTATTCAATAAATAAAATTTCTTTTATTTGTAAAAATATTATGATGAGTTACATTGACATTTTTATTTCAGTTTTTCTTTTATTTGGATTTATTAAAGGTATATATAAAGGATTTATAGGTGAGGTTGCATCTGTAATTGGATTAATATTAGGGATTTATTTAGCTTCTAAGTTTAGTGGTAAATTATCTTATTATCTTGAGGGGTTTATTGACTGGCAAGCTAATTACCTTTCCTTTTTATCATTTGCTATCTTACTAATATTAACCATACTTATAGTTTCAGTAACCGGAAAAATGATTACTAAACTCGCAAAATTAATAGCCTTAGGAATATTCAATAAGTTGTTAGGAGGGTTTTTTGGGCTTTTAAAAAACGTGTTGATTTTAAGTATCGTAGCCGTTATTTTCAACATGGCGAATGGTTCTTTAAAGTTAATAGAAGAGGATAAACTTGAATTATCAATATATTATAAGCCGTTTAACGAAGTAAGTGAGTTAATATTACCCTATGTAATACAAGAAATTAATTAGTTTAAAATTCTAATTTCTCCAGTTATTAAACTATACATAGCTCCAACTAATATTAGTTCATTGTTCTTTTCAAGATTACTTAAAATAGGACTTTTAAATCTTATCCTGTCTAATGTTAGTAGAACACTTAATTCAGAAACTTTTGTAATATATTGATTCCTGTCTTTGTCAAAATTAATTTTTTGTGAAATAGCTTTTATTGCCGGGGCTATATGCGGTTTTAAATTAACAAATAAAGTTTCGTGATTATCACAAACAGAAGTTACTGCTCCACAATCTTCATGACCTAAAACTATTAATACTTTACAGCCCTTAAAATTACAAGCAAATTCAAAAGAATTAATTATATCCTTGTTTTCTATATTCCCAGCTATTCTAGAAACATATAAGTCTCCTATACCTTGATCAAAGATTACTTCTGGAATTACCCTAGAATCTATACATGATAGTATAATCGCTTTTGGCTCATTACTTAAAACCTCTTTGTTATTAATAATGGTGGTACTCTGGTTCTTTTGAAACCTTAAATTACCTTGAATTAATTCTTCAAAAATAAACTTAGCTGAATTTGTACTCATTATATAACTTTAATTTGATTTTTAATTACCCAACCAATTTGACCATCTGCTAATTTAATTTTTATCCAATCTTCATCAAAATCTTCTAATATTTCAATTTTTGTTCCTTCATGGAGTTCAAATAAAACTTCACTGTTATTGTTTGGTTCTAAATTAACCTCAACTGTTTCATCAAATACAATTGCATATTGAAAATTGTTTTGAATATTATATTTTTTGAAACTTATAAATAACAAACAACTTGTTAATATGTAAGATAAAACAAATAATGTAAATGTTATTCTTTTAATCCTTGTGGAGTTTGATAAAGAATAAAAAAGAAAAAGAAAAGAAGAAGTTACCCCTAGAGCAATACATAGGAGTGACCAAGTGTGTAGTGAGAAATAGTTAAAAATATAATCAGTTTTTTTGCTTACGATATCAAAAGGAAGAGCTTCTATATCATCAATAGTAAGGTGGTTTAAGTATTCTAGGTTTTGAGATAAATTGAAATCATTAGGAAAATATTTTAATCCTATCTCATAATAATAAATCCCTAATGCAAGGCTATCCAACTTATAATATGCATTTCCCAAATTAAAATATACTTCTGGGGAATGATCTCCATTAATTATAATTTCATTATACTTTTGAATTGCTGATACAAAATCTCCAGAATTATATTTTTCGTTTGCATTGACAAAAGTTTCTTTTTGCTGAGAAAAAATAAGATTAGTAAATAATATAAATAGTAAAAAATTCTTCATAGTTATTTAAGTTCTTTGTCAATTTTTGAAATAATTTCAACTGCTTTATTATAATCAGAATTCATTTCAACATCTGTTATTGGTGTATACCTGGCCATTTCGCAATTGCTAAATAATTTATTTAAAGATGTAATGATTTCTATATCAACTGCTCTTTTATTTAATTCAAATTCAATATTGCTTTTAGTGTAATTACTGTTTTCAAATAAAATAATAGATTTTAAGTAGTTGTGTAAAGCTCTATCTAAAGATTCATAAAATTTTTCTTTGCTACCTAGGTTAGACATGGCTTCTGCCAAATATTTTTTTGCTAATTTTTTTGCTTGTATTGATGTATTAGAGTCTAAGAATTTGTTTCGATTAGTAAAATACTTTATTAAAAATAATATTAGTAAAACAATGATGAGTGGAGATATAAGTAAAACCCAAAAAATAGATGAATTAAAAAAGGAGTTAGTTCTAATCTTCGTCAACTTAGTCTTAGTTTTAAAAGGAAGAAAATTAACTGCCTTTGCTTTGAGTCTAATTTTAGAATCATTGTTTCTTGCTACTTCAGTATTCCATTCCTCTCCATCAATATCAATATTGATTTCATCTGAGCTTACAACTCTATATGTTTCAGAGTCTAAGTCAAAATAAGAAAATAATATTTTTGGGACTTTATATCTACCTGGGTTTGAAGGTACAATTGTGTATAAATCCTTAACACTACCTTTCATTCCATATATACTTGTGCTAATATTTTCTTCTCTTTCAGGCTCATAAACCTCTAAAGATATTGGTAAAGTAAACTCAGGAAGTTGAAATAATTTTAGATTTCCTTGACCTTTTATTTCTAATTTTAATTCTAAAGCTTCTGAGACAGATAGTTTACTTTTTGAACTATTTATAAAAAACTTGAAAGATCCAACTGCGCCACTAAAGTTTTTCGGTTTATTATTCAGCGGTAAGGGCTTTACCTTAATTTTTTTACCCCCCGAAGTAACTATTTTTTGAGAAGATTTCATAATTCTCTGTCCAAAAAAATCTCGTCTATTTGTTGGTAACTGTAAGGTTAAATCTAAAGATAAAGGCTCTATTATAAGCTCACCTTCCTTTTGAGGGTAAAGCACTGTTTTTTTAAGAGTAACAAATCTATAAGACTCGCCATTATAAAATCCATCTTCTACTGTATAGTTATCAATGTTTATGTTTTGACTCCAAAAATCAACATATCTAGGGGAAGACAATTCTCTCCAATTATTAATTCCAATATCAGAAGAAAAATAAAGCTTGTGAACCACTGAAAAACCTTCATTTAAATAAGGTGATATTTTAGATATTTCAGACACCAAGTACACTTCTCCATCAGAAATATAATTTGGATCATTCTCTTTGTTTGGAGTTTTAACAGCGGCAATAACTTTAATTTCAACAGGCAGGGTTTTATAAAGTTTCCCATCTATTTCAATTTTAGCTTGACCAATTTTAAAAACACCCATTTTTATTGGCAACAAAAAATAAGTATACGTTTTACTATATGATCTAGTTCCATTTACCCATGAATTTTTTATTGATTGGGTCGGACCTCCTACTACTTTAAAATTTTTAAAACTTGGAGGGTTGAAATTATCCCCATCTTCATTTAACGTAAACTCTACACTTAACCTTTCGTTGATGCCTAAAGAAGATTTATTAACCTTAGTTTCAAAATTTATTTGAGAAACAATACTTAGGTTAAAAAAAAGTAAAACAAGATTTAAAAATAATTTATAATTCATTACCAGTCTTTTTCATTTTTCAATTTAACTCCTTTTAACTTTTTAGCATTAATCTTTTCCTGAACTTTATTTTCTTCTTGGTTCATTGCTTCTAACAAGTTTTTAATTTGTTGGGGGGATAATTTGGTTTTTCTAGGGTTATTGTTTGTTTGTTTTTTGTCTTCATTATTGTCCTTTTCTTTTTGATCTTCGTTATTATTTTTGTTATCATTCTCCTCTTCATCTCCCTTTTGATCCTTATCATCTTTCTGATCTTCATCATCATCCTTGTCTTTATCTTTCTCTTTATTTTCATCCTCGTCTTCTCCTTCACTCTCTTTCTCATTGTCTTGATCTTTAGCGCACTCTATAGCTAAAGCTAAATTATACCTTGATTCATCATCAGTAGGTTCGTTTTTTAAAGCATTTTTATATGCTTCAACGGCCTCTTTACACATTTTTTTCTTCATTAAAATATTACCAATATTATGAAATATTTGATGTTTATCAAAAGTAGATTTTGCATTTTTTGAAGCTTCTAGTTGATTAAGCAAGGCTTCATCATAATACTCATTTTCGTATAAATTATTGCTAAAATTATACTGTCCCTTAATAGAATCTGGGCTGATTGAAATTGCTTTTCTATAATTTTTTTCAGATAAAGTAGGGTTATTTTGATATAGTGTATTTCCACTTTCGATTAAAGATTCATATTTATTCTCTTGAGATAGCAACACCCCCATTGTAATGAATATCAATATTAAATAGTTAATTAGTATTTTATTAATGTTTCTCTGTTGTATTGTTTTCATTAAATAGGTTTAGTTTTTTAATCCATCTAGTTTTAGAATCAAATAAAAATATTTCAAAAAGCAGAAAGATAAGTGCTAAAAAGGTGAATAGTTGAAATTGGTCCTTGAATTCAGAAAATTGTTTGCTTTCAAATTCACTTTTTTCTGTATCAAGTAAAATTTTATCAATTTCTTTTAATACATAAGGTGTGTTTTCTCCATCAATGAAAAAACCATTTGTAATCTCTGCAATTTCTGTTAATACTTTTTTGTTAAGTTTAGTTATTACAATTTCTTCTTTATTATCTCTTTTATAATTTTGAATAATTCCATTCTTTTTAATAGGAATTGGAGACCCTTTCTCTTTCCCTACACCAACAGTGTATATTTTAATTCCCTTGGAAGCTGCCATTTTAGCAATATCAAGTGAGGAGTTGTTATGGTCTTCGCCATCTGAAATTATAATTAATAACTTAGATGTGTTAATTTCCTCATCGAAATAGGTAGTAGATAATTGAATAGCCTCATCAATTGCAGTGCCTTGAGATGAGATCATGTCAGTATTCATGTTTTGTAAAAACATTTTTGCTGATGAGTAGTCGGTAGTGATTGGTAATTGAGGAAAAGCTTTTCCTGCATAAGCTACAATACCAACTCTATCACTAGTGAGTTTGTTGATGATTTGATTTACAATTTGTTTAGATTTTTCTAGTCTATTTGGAGCTATATCTTCAGCCAGCATACTTTTAGAAACGTCAATTGCAAAGACTATATCAATACCAAACCTTTTATATGTTTCTGTTTTACTACCAATTTGTGGATTAACTAAAGCTAAAATTAAAAGTATTAATGAAATTGAGCTAATAGATATTTTTAAATAAGGCTTAAATTTTGAGAGATTAGGGCTTAACCTTATTAATAATGAGCTTGTAATAAACTTTTTTTGTGTCCTGCTTTTCCAGAATTCATTTATGAAAAATAATGCAAGTGTCAGTGCTGGAATAACTAATAACCAAAACCATATTTTATCTTCAAATTGATACATTATATAAAGCTTCTAAAGAGTGTGTATTTTAAAATTAATTCTGTGGTCAAAAAGAAAACTGCTAGTAAAATATAAAGCCTATATTTTTCTTGATGATTATAATATTTTATTTCTTCAATATCAGATTTTTCTAATTTATTTATTTCATTATAAATTTCTTCAAGTTTTTCATTATTAGTTGCTCTAAAATATTTCCCTCCAGTCATATCTGCTATTTCCATAAGCAAATTTTCATCAATTTCAACTTGGATATTTGCATAACTAAATTTTCCCTTGCTATCGACTCCTACGGGTGAAAGTGCCATGCCGTTAGTTCCAATACCTATTGTGTAAATTTTTATTCCATATTCAATTGCTAATTCAGCAGCTGTATTTGGGTCAATAAACCCAGAGTTATTAACTCCGTCAGTTAATAAAATTATAATTTTACTTTTAGCCTTACTGTCCTTAATTCTGTTGACAGATGTTGCTAATCCCATCCCTATTGCAGTGCCTCCTTCAATTATAGTATTGTATTTGATTTCATTTAGGGATTTAATTATAATGTTTTTGTCACTAGTAATTGGAGTTTTAGTATAGCTCTCTCCAGCATACTCTACAAGACCTATTCGGTCATTTAAACGATCTAAAATAAAATTAGATGCAACGTTCTTTAAAGCTTCCAGCCTATTAGGTTTTAAATCTTTTGCTAACATACTAGCCGATACATCAATGGCCATAACAATATCAATACCTTGATTGTTTTTAACTTTGGTTGACACATCAATTATTTGAGGTCTTGCTAGGGCAATTATAATAAAAATTAAAGATAAAATTCTTAAAACATATAAAATAGGTTTTAATTTTGGAACTATTGAAGAGTAAGATAGAAAAGCAATGGTGTTAGGTAAAGAGATGCTATTATTTAATTTATTTTTTTTAATTATATACCACAAGCATATGATTGGAATAAGAAAAAGCATCCAGAAAAACTCAGGGTTTAAAAACTGTATTTTTAAAATCATAGCTGGTTTTTACTTTTCATTAGTTCAATTGAGCTGACTATTCTACTAATAATCTTTTCAATGTAATTATCGTTTTCTTGCCAAGACAAAAAGACTTGTTTGTAGTCTTCATTATTAGCAAATCCAAATATTTTATATTTAGATTTATTATATTCATTAGGTTTTACAGATGGAAAATCAGCAGATCCATAAATTAATAACCCTTCTGCCTCATTCGGCGTTTGAAATGTCTCATATTTAGTGATGATATTTTTTACTCCTAATTTTTCAATTGTTTCAATGTTAAGATTCATCAATTCCTGTAATTTAGCACTGGAGCTGTTTTCGGGTAATTTAATATTAGTGATTGTAATATTTAGAGGGGATTTAAGATTCTGATAAATGAATTCTGAAATAGTAGTGCCATTATCAATACTAAATAAATAATTATCACTATTTCTCTGTAAGACTATTGGAGTACTAATGGTTACAGCTGGTGCTCCGTAACTAGAGTTAACCCATTCTTTAGATTCAAGAAATAGTAAATTTTTGTTTCTAAAAATTGTATCATTTACATATCCAAATCCGTAAATAGTTATAGATATTAAATAAGTAGAAAGCAGTAAAAGTAAAATAAATACAAGTGTTTTTTTATTTCTTTTTTTAAACTTTAATCTCCTTAATTCTTCCTGTATTTTTAAGTTTTTCAATAGCTCTTCTTGACTTGGCTTTGGTAAAATTAATTTAATATTATCAATTTCCTTTTTTAAAGATTCAAGATCACTTAAAGCTGTCTGATAGTCTGGTTCATGCTTTGCAAATTTAACAAGATCAGCTCTAGAAAATATACCATCAATATTTTTAAGAGTCTTATTAGAGAATTTGTATTTTTTAGCAGTTTTCAACAAATCAAGTTTTTCAATTAACTCTTTAGTTGTGCACTCTAAAGCATTTTTAATTATTTTCTCTTCTATAAAGTTTCTAACTATGAATGTTAAATTGGAATAGTAATTTTTAACATCATCATTTGATTCATATTTGAGTTTATCAATTTTTTTAAGTTCATTAACAGCTTTTTCATAAGGCGTAAAATACTTTACTTCTATTTTTTGAATTGTAAATAAACTGAGTATTTTTTTTCTGTAGTAAATAGCAAAAGCAATAATAGAAAGGGTACCAAAAACATAAAACCAATATAAATAATCAATTTGTGTGTTAGATTTCATAATGGGTTTAATCCCGTACATTCCTTGTTTGGTTGTATCTGTAACAACAGAACTAACTTTTATTTTGATTGAATCTAGTTGAAATTCTTTGTTTAAAAATTGAATTTTTTGAGTTGGAATATAAAAATCACCTGATTCAAAATGAGTCAACGCAAATTGTTTGCTTATAATGTATTTTTCATCTAAATAACTAGTGTCCTGTTTATATTCATTAATAAGTTCAAATGGTGAAAAATCTTTATTCTCTGGAAAACTTATAATATTCAATGAATCTGTTATTACATTTATTTTATAAATAATTTGCTCTCCAATTTTAATGCTTGTCGTATCTACAGCGCTTGAAAAATCTTGGGCGTTAAGTTTTACAGAGAAAACAAATAACGTTACCATTAAAGTTCTTAATGAGATAAAATTATATGTTAAAAGATTAATTTTCATTTACTATCTGTTTTTAAAATATCCCAATAACTTTTTAACATAGCTATCGTCAGTTCCACAGTTTATTACCCCTGCTCCTGAGCGTTTAAAATTACTTTCAAATGTTTTTACATTTAATAAATACTGATTTTGGTACGAGGATCTAACTTTAGATGAGCTGGTATTGATAGTCGAACGAATTCCTGTTTCATTATCTAAAACTTCTATAACCCCTAAATTAGGTATTGATTCTTCACTTTTATCGAAAATTCTAATTCCTGTAATATCATGTTTAGAAGAACTGATTTTTAAACTTTTAAAATAATCTTCAGAGATAAAGTCAGAAATAATAAACACAATTGACTTGTTTTTTTGGATGTTGGATAAAAATTTAAGTGCACTGTGAATATCTGTTTTTTTATTTAGAGGTTTAAACTCTAATAACTCTCTAATTATTCTGAGAATATGTATTTTCCCTTTTTTAGGAGGAATGTACAATTCAATAATATCCGTAAACAGAATTAAACCAATCTTATCATTATTCTTATTGGCAGAGAAAGATAATGTGGCTGCTATTTCAGTAACATATTCATTTTTAAAGACGTTATTAGTGCCAAAAAACTTTGATCCTGACACGTCTACCATTAACATTAAAGTTTGTTCTCTTTCCTCTTCAAAAACCTTAATAAATGGTTCATTATACCTAGCTGTCACGTTCCAATCAATTGCTCTTACGTCATCTCCAATTTGATACTGTCTAACTTCACTAAAAGTCATGCCTTTCCCTTTAAAAGTAGAGTGATATTCCCCGCCAAAAATATGGTCAGATAATCTTCTAGTTTTAATTTCAATTTTTCTAACTTTTTTTAAAAGATCTTTCGTATCCATCAATCTAAATTATTTTAATAAATTATGGGACCTCAATTTTATTTACAATCTTATTTATAATGTCTATAGAAGTTAAGTTTTCTGCCTCAGCCTCATAAGTAATTCCTATTCTATGTCTTAACACGTCATGTACAACTGCTCTAACATCCTCTGGAATTACGTATCCTCTTCTTTTAATAAAAGCATAACATTTTGATGCTAACGCTAAATTAATACTACCTCTTGGCGACGCTCCAAAAGAAATTAAAGGCTCAAGTTCAGAAAGGTTATATCTAGAAGGCTCTCTGGTTGCAAAAATTATATCTAATATATAAGATTCAATCTTTTCGTCCATATAAACCTCATTAATTGTGTCTTGAGCTTTTATAATTTCTTTAATTGTAACTACAGGATTTATTTTTTCAAAACTCCCAGATAAATTAGCCCTAATAATCAACTTTTCTTCCTCCATTTTGGGGTAATCGACAACTGTTTTTAACATAAACCTATCCACTTGTGCTTCAGGGAGAGTGTAAGTCCCTTCTTGTTCTACAGGATTCTGAGTTGCCATAACTAAAAAAGGTTTATCTAGTTTAAAAGTTTCATCACCAATTGTAACTTGTTTTTCTTGCATTGCTTCAAGTAATGCAGATTGCACTTTTGCAGGTGCTCTATTTATTTCATCAGCTAAAACAAAGTTTGCAAAAATAGGTCCCTTTTTAACAGAAAATTTAGTTTCCTTTATATTGTAAATTTGTGTACCTACAACATCTGCAGGTAATAAATCTGGTGTAAATTGGATTCTACTAAAAGATCCTTTAATCGCTTGAGACAATGAATTAATGACTAAAGTTTTCGCTAAACCAGGAACACCCTCCAATAGGATATGACCTTTACCAAGAAGTCCAATTAATAATCTTTCTATCATGGATTTTTGACCTACAATGACCTTATTAAGTTCAAATAAAAGCAAATCAATAAAAGCACTTTCCTTTTCAATTTTCTCGTTAATTTCCTTGATATTTATTTTATTTTCCATTCTTTTAGTTTTAATTTTATAAAGCTACATTAATAACTCCTGCAATTTGTTAAATAATTTATTTTTTCCCTGTTAATAATTGGTTAAAAAAACAAAATTTAACAATAATTTTAACATATTTTTAAATAATCTTTAATAGATGTATATATTTATAGAATGAATAAAATAGCATTAATTACTGGAGCAACTAGTGGGATTGGTAAAGCTACCGCATATGAATTAGCTAAAATTGGGTTTAAACTTATTCTTTGTGGGCGAAGAAAAACAGTTCTAGAAGAAATTGAAAAGGATCTAGCTAATGTTACCTCAGCAATATCTTTATGCTTTGATGTATCTGTTAATTCTGAAGTTAATATGGCTATTAATAATTTACCAAAAGACTGGATTAATATAGATGTATTAATTAATAATGCAGGTAATGCTCATGGTATGAATCTTTTTCAAGAAGGGAGTATTGATGATTGGGACAAAATGATGGACATCAACGTTAAAGGCCTAATGTATGTTACAAAGTCAATTATTAATACTATGGTTACAAACTCAACTGGTCATATTATTAATATTGGATCACTAGCAGGCAGAGAGGTTTACCCTATGGGTAATGTATATTGCGCAAGTAAATATGCCGTAAAGGCCCTTAGTCAAAGTCTAAGAATGGACTTAAACAAGCATAATATTAAGGTTTCGGAAATTAACCCTGGTCTAGTAGAAACATCATTCTCTGATGTAAGGTTTAAAGGCGATCTTAAAAAAGCAAATTCTGTTTACAAAGGATATAAAGCACTACAGGCAGAAGATATAGCAGAGATAATCTCTTTTGTTATAACTAGACCCTACCATGTAAACGTTGCCGATTTACTTGTCTTACCTTCAGCTCAAGCTAGTAGTACGGTTATTAATAAAAATGAGAAAAACTCATAAAAAGGTAGAAATCACAATTTCTTATAAATCAAACTTTATGCCCTGGGCTAGTGGAAGATCTGTTGTGTAATTTATAGTATTAGTTTGTCTTCTCATGTATACTTTCCAAGCATCAGAACCAGATTCTCTTCCTCCACCAGTATCTTTTTCACCACCAAATGCTCCGCCGATTTCAGCTCCCGAGGTACCAATATTTACATTGGCAATACCACAGTCAGATCCATTAACAGAAAGGAATAATTCCGCTTCTCTAAGAT
>Ga0209090_10000151_pt1 | contig 41477 bp, 35 predicted proteins | sample ArcticOcean_MG_C_9_FD_187432 | JGI IMG/M metagenome (GOLD analysis project Ga0209090, IMG submission 187432) | Marine microbial communities from western Arctic Ocean - ArcticOcean_MG_CB2_152 (SPAdes) (version 2) | ecosystem: Environmental > Aquatic > Marine > Oceanic | place: Arctic Ocean... | reverse complement strand
CCAAGAAAGGCAGTCATTTGGTAGAGAAGATCAAGAAGATGGTGAATCAAATGTTGTCCCTATAACTGCTAGAGCATTAGAGGCATTAATTCGATTGACTGAAGCACATGCTAGAATGTATCTTCGGGAAAATGCAACTGCTGAGGACGCTAAAGTTTCCTTAGCAGTCTTCAAGCATTGGCGTCAAGAAGCAGGTATTGAGGACGAATCAGAGTATTCAGGAGTCTCTGTTAGACAAAGAAATACTTCAACTATAATCTCTCAGATTGTTAGAGATATTTGTGCAGAAAATAATAATGTAGCCACTATTAGTTCGATTTATAATCGAGCAATTCCCAAGAAGATAGATGAATTAACAGTTGATAAAATATTACAGCAATTATGTCAAGGAGGACAACTTTATAGGCCCAAAAACGACCAATATAGTTTTACCTAGTCTGCCGTTTAGGCTATGAAAGATAACCTTGTCTCTGTGATTAATATGGAACCATGGGGTGATGTCTTTTCTCCTGATAATCTTAATCCAGAAGGATTGGGTTTCATGTGCGGTTTAGAAATTCATCAGCAATTAGCAACGGGAAAGCTCCATTCACGTATGCCTAGTGAATTATATGATTTTGGATTAGATGAAATACCCAAAAATTGGAATCGTTCGAGTAGGAAGTTACGTGCAGCCCAAGGCGAGAGCGGTAGAGTCGACATTACTGCACGTTTTGAATCTCGCAGAAACCGTTCTTTTGTTTATGTACAATCTCCCAATGCAGGATTGATTGAGTTAGATGAGGCACCTCCATTAGATCATGATAGTGGGGCAGTAGATACAGTTTTGACTATAGCTGCAATGATGCATGCAAAACCAGTTTCTTCCATGCAAGCCATGAGAAAAACAGTGGTCGATGGATCAAATACTAGTGGTTTTCAAAGAACGACTTTAGTAGCAACGAATGGATTCATTGAGTCAAATTTAGGAGACGTTGGTGTTGATGTTATTTGTTTAGAAGAAGACTCTGCTCGAAAGCTTGAAACAAAATCTACGGCCAATGGTGAGTTAGTTTACTATACATTAGATAGGCTTGGTATGCCATTAATCGAGATTGCTACAGCACCAGATATTCAGACACCAGATCATGCGAAAGAGGTTGCTTTAGTCCTCGGGACACTCTTGCGTGACACCCGCCTAGTGAGGAGAGGTTTAGGGTCAATTCGTCAAGATTTGAATGTCAGTATTGCTTGTGGCGTAAGAGTTGAGATCAAAGGATGTCAAGATTTAGATTGGATTCCTAAGATTATCAAAATAGAAATGGCCAGGCAATTACACATGTATCGTTTAGCCAATCAATTACGTGAAGAAGCATCATTGCCCGAATTACCTCCTGATAGACGATTAGATTCAATCCCTGTAGAAAATAGGGTGGCTCTTTCCACAGTGTCCAGATTGCCTCTTGAAATCAGCGATTTGAGTGACTTATTTATCCACAGCTCTTCGGATATGATTCAAAAATCACTTTCTTCAGGCTCTGTAGTATTAGCATTAAAATTGCCGGGTTTTTCGGGAAAAATTGGTAGTAAAGAATTAGATGAAAATGGAGCGCAATTACCTCGACTTGGACGAGAGCTAGCTAGTTCTGCTAAGCAAGCCGGTGTTGCTGGAATTTTTCATTCTGATGAACTTCCAGCATATGGAATTACAGAAATAGAAGTTAACGCAGTAATAAAGCAGTTATCTATTTCTAAAGTCGATGCTTTCGCCTTATGTGTAGCTCCGAAATGGCAGGCAGAGTTAGCCCTTGAATCTGTATTATTGCGTGCTAGAGCTGCATTTCATAGGATTCCGGGGGAAGTTCGTAATGTTGTGATAAGAAAAGGTTCGCCCGAAGATGGAACAACAACAGCCATGCGACCCTTGCCCAGTGGAGCTCGTATGTATCCTGAAACGGACATACAAGTTTTACATTTAGATTCAAAAAGATGGAAAAAAATATGCTCAAATCTTCCAATGAATCGTGAAGAAAGAAAGTCAAGATTGGAAAAATATGACATTTCAAGTAATCAGTTAGATGCGCTTTTAGGCGGAGAGTTAGATGATTTATTTATTTCTGGCGTTATCGATGGTGGCTTATCTACCCCTGTTCTTCCATCCAAAGCTTGGGCGTCGATACTTCTTGACAATTCAAGATCAGAAATTGCTAAAGAAGCAGAAATACAGGAATCTAAAGTACCTTGGAAATTGTTAGCATTATTGGTCTATGCCAGAGAAGAAAAAATAATTACACGCGAGGGAATAATTCCTATTGGTAAGTTATATCTTACAAACTCAAGACCTCCCTTATTTGAAGACCAAATATTATGGGTATCTGAGATTGCAGAATTAGAGGGTTTTTCACCCGCCAATACCGATTTAGTTGAACAAGCAGTTGATTCAATTCTTATAGAGCGTGATGATTTTGTGAGAGAAAGAGGAATGGCAGCAGTAGGGCCATTAATGGGCATGGTTATGGGGAAATTAGGCGGCTCAGCAGATGGTAAATTAGTTAGCCAAATGCTTCTTGAAAAAATCAAAAAACTTCAGTGAAATAAGAGTAAAAATATTCAATAACCGTATTGTATCGGATAAGGGCTATGTCGACTTTATTGACTACCACGGCAATTATATTACTAGTTACAAGTTTATCCTTTTTCGCAGTTAAAGAAGACAATAGGATGAAATCTGCTTCTTTGGTATTTTTAGTAATGCTCATGTTATCAACTAGCACTTTATCTACTGAATGGGGTCGTATGACTTCCGAGTTAGTTGAAGAATCCGACGACCCTCATTACGGACTTCCTGATTTATGGGATGGCAAGCAAGCAGTATGTTTCCATTTTCCTTCAGGGTCGGCACCATCTGATTTAGATGATGGAAGGCATCATATTGATTATGATGGGACAGACTTCAAGACTGATAACAATTGGAATGTAACAGGTGCTTGTGTAGGTGGTTTTGAAGGGTATGAAAATGGTTTAGATTTACTCAATGCTGCAGTTGATGCTACAGGGGAACAATTTGCATTAAATATTACTGAATTTTCTTTTGGCTTACAAATTAATACTATAGCAGGGATAAGCCCTTGTGATGCATATGATTGCGCTGAAGATTTTTCATCTGGTGCATATTGGGAAATATTACATAATGGCGCATATTCATTGGTAGGTGTTTCTGATCTTGTACTAGATAGTGACAGCGTCATAACCTGGCAAATAGCATCATACTAATATTTTCATTAATGTTTGTAATATTTTTAGGTTGTACATTTTGGCCTTCTCCAAGATTGAATAAGAGTAATCATCAATAACATAATCACATTGGACTACTTACCATGTTATTCAATGCGCACGCAGTAACTCTTTCTCCTGCTGAACAATTTCTTCTTGATGTGTTGATTGTTTCTCTTGCAATCGGCTGCCTTATTTTTACTGATAACAAAAATAAGTCCCGCCACCCAGGGTTAATTTTCGCAATTCTTGCAATTCTTGCAATATCTGGCAGATTACTTTTAGATCCTATTCCAAACGTTCAACCAGTGACATTTTTGATAATTATGGTAGGTATTTATTTTGGCATTTCTTATTCAATAGCCTTTGCGGCAATCGTTACAATGTCTTCTAATGTAATGTTAGAGCATGGACTTTGGTCTAATTATCAAATATTCGCTTGGGCTATTATTGGTGTATTAGCTGCTCTCTTCCGCTCTCAGTTCGTCCAAAACGAGAAACTAAATATTACGCGATTGGCGATATTTGCCGGTTTTGCAGGTTTCCTCTTCGATTGGGTAGTTTCTATGAGTATTTTACATACTGTTGATACATCCTTTTTCTTAATTTATTTACTAAATGGTCTGCCTTTTGATTTGTTACACGCAGCAGGAAATATAGTTCTAGTAGCATGGTTTGCAAACCCACTGAGCGAATTAATGGCACGACACACATCTCTTACAAGTCCAGAGGCGGTGCCAGAACTTGTCTCGAACTGATGAATTAACTATGGTTTTAGTCACACGCAGTGACCTTACAATGTCAAAAGGTAAACTTGCAGCACAATGTAGTCATGCAACTGCCGAATGTGTCCTCAAAGCAAAAAGAATAGCTCCTAAGACATTAGAAAAGTATCGCACAAATGGTGCAAGAAAAATTGTTTGCGCTGCAAGTAATCTCGAAAATTTAAAACGTATATTTGGTGAAGCCAACGAAGCTGGTTTGATTTGTTATATGGTGAAAGATGCAGGTCACACAGAGATACCTTCAGGAACCGTAACAGTCGTTGGAATAGGGCCTGGACCGCGTTCTACTATCGATACAATCACAAGTAGTCTACCTCTTGTAAAGTAATTACTCGATATTTTGAATATTAGTACTGAAAGAGCATTCAGTCTATTTTGTAAATTCGGCTAAACTGGAGGACAAAAGTCCCCCAGTTTGCCTTACGTGTGTGTATTAAATAAATATATTATTTATTCAAACTGCTTCATCGATCTTGGTAGCAATCATTGCCCCAACACCAACTATAATGCCATCAAGCAACCAAGTGCTTACTGAATGAACGATGTCATCCATACCACTTAGCATGTTAGATGCCATATCGTGTGCTCCACCTACGCCCATACCTAGAGCACCAGCAGCCATAACTACAGTAATAGCAGTCATCCAAGCATCACATCTGCTGTGAACAGTACCAATAATGGCACCAGCAGCTAGCATAGTTACCATAGGCCATAGACTGAATGCCCACATATCTCCTGCAGCGTATCCGGTATCAATATCTCCACCTTCAGTCAGCATTAGGATGGCCAAAGCCGCTCCAACTACCTGTGCTACTAATCGCATTCCATTGTTCATCCAGTTATCTTGGTCAGCCAAGTCTCCAGTCATTATGGTCATCCATGTAAACATTGGCAGAATATGTGCACCAGCCATAGCAGTCATTACTGCAGCAAGTACTAATCCCGCCATAAGGCCGTTAGTAGCCATACTCCCAAGAACCAACCAAGAGACCACGAAGGCGCCTCCAATTTCACTCATCATTACTTTATTGTCCATTTCCATATTTATTTCCTCCTACGTTTGTAGGTGCTTGCGCGTTATCCGGCGAGTATATAATGAAAATGGTATGAAAACGGTAAAATAGTGTATTTTCTTTACATTCTTTCGTAAGCCAGTGTTATAAAAAACACTTGATATACTTCTAGATACCGAGTGTATTTCACTGTATTCGTTATTTTTCTGATAGCAATAGTCATGAATGGGGTACTCTCCTCGGAGAATATGGTAGAGCAGGTTTCATTGTGTAGCGATACTCGTGATAAGCTCCTATCAGAATGTAGTGGCATTTCAGAGTTAGTAGAATGGCTGGATGAAATTGATAGACGACCAGGACTTGATGAATTAGAGATGAAACTGAGTTCTATAGAAGTAAATATTTCTGCTTTGAAATGTTGTATAGGATATGCTAAAGATGGGTATCAACGCAATCTAATTCAAAAAAACGAGTTTTATGAATTAGTAGCGATATGTTGGACCCCTGGACAATTAACACCTATTCATGATCATGTAGGTAGTGATTGTGCTTTCAAAATTATAAATGGAGTATCTACTGAAACTACTTACAACCTTAATGAAGAAGGATTAGCATATCAAATCGGTATGCGAGAATATCGGGCGGGAGAAATATGTGCTTCGGACGAACCAGATATTCATCGAGTATCTAATAACTCAGATAATGAATTAATAAATTTGCATGTATATACTCCACCTCTGCATGCATATAAGACGTACAAACCTGCAAATTAGTTATTTTTAAGAATTAATGCCAGCATCACGCTTGTACTCATTAAGAACTTCACTGAAAAGTTGAATGTCGTCTTCAAATGTCTCTGGCAGTAAGGGACCGAATGAAAATCGGAAGAATCTTGCATATGGTGTCATATAAATCGGATCTTTGGAATGCGGTCGAGCCATATCACAATCTGACGCACATAGTATTGCAGCACCTCTCTTGAAGAGCCGCTTGTTAAGTTCAGAACTTTCCATTCCTTCTGGTAATTCAAGCCAATGATAGAATCCCCCATTGCCGGTATAAACTCCTAGGCCCATATCTTCGAATGCTTTCCCATATCTCTTTCGTTGCCAATTGTAATGTTCTTCGATCGCTTTTCTAGCCTTCTTGACTCGATCAGGTTTGAGTAATTTGACTGCATAGAGTTGTGATGGATGGCTCACACCTCCCATTCCGAAACTAGAATAATTAGCTAACGTCTCAATATTTTTTTTACTAGCAATAATCCAACCAACCCGAATTCCAGGAGACTGCAGTCCTTTTGTACAAGCTCCTGCAATGAAGACATTGCTGTTATCTAAATCTTTAACAAATTGAATTCCACTTACAGATGGAGAATGAAACATTTCGTATGCTTCATCAAGAAGAATTCCATTTCTCGGTTGTTCTGCTAGTTCTATTAGTTCTCTAAGTTCCTCTCCCCAACGAGTCTGTCCAGATGGATTCTGAGGATTGGATATGATAGGCATTAGGCGAGTCTTTGCGTTAAGCCCCGTGCGATCAAAGTAGGCCGCATTACTCGGATGGAAACCATTCTCCTTGGTGAATGGGACAATTTGGAAGTTAGTATTAGTCTGCTCCATTATATCTAGATAAGCAGGCCACTCAATACTCCCTATTCTAGCTTGGACATTATCCTTTAGGAATGCCAATACGGAGTAGATTCCTGGCCTTCCTCCTGCAAATATCATGACGTTCTCAGGAGTGATTTCAGACCCATACTGGGAATTATAGTAATCTACGATAGATTCTCTTAATTTAGGATGGCCCCATGCTTTGGGATAGAATCGATCTTCCCAAGTGACATCGATACTATCCGGCATAGGTGGCCCATCGAACTTCTCTAAAGCAGTTGTTAGTGGAAACCCTTGTGACCATGGATGTGTTCCTTCAGTTCCCATGAAACTACCGAAAGAGTCTCTGAAGGCGTACATAGTCTCATAGATCCCCATGGGGGGGCAATTATCAGACAGAAATGACTCAGTCATGTTCTCGCGAACTACTCTAAGCAAATTAGTTTGCCCATTGGTAAACTTCTATTGTTTTCACGAAAAATAACAAACCTAAAGCCCCAAAAAGCCGTAAGGATACTAAATCTCCAAGAACTCGAAAAAGAGCCCCTCTTAAAGAAGATTGAGTACCGCTTTATTTCATATGTGATAACCCCATGGCCTAACCATGAGGGACTATCCGGGCGGTCGAGTAGACCTTCGTAGTGACACTGTTACACAACCTACTCCTGAAATGCGTAGTACTATGGCTTCAGCAGTAGTTGGAGATGATGTTTTAGGCGACGATTTAACTGTGAATAAGTTACAAAAAAGAATTGCTGAAATGTTAGGTAAAGAAGCAGCTCTTTTCGTGCCTTCTGGAACAATGTCGAATGCAATAGCTATCAAATCTCAAACTAAGCCTGGTGATGAAATTGTAACACATAAAAAATCCCATATTTATTTGTATGAGGGTGGAGGTTATGCGTCATTAGCTGGTTGTTCAGTATCACTTGTTGAGGGTGAAAAAGGAATCATGTCTCCAACCGATGTTAAAGCTGCAATACGTAAATCCGAAGGAAGCCATTCACATTTCCCTAACTGCTCTTTGATATGTGTAGAAAATACTGCAAATATGGGTGGCGGTTCATTGTACCCTCTTGAGGTCATGGATGAAATTTGCCAAATTGCCCATGATAATGGTTGCAAAGCTCATCTCGATGGGGCCCGTCTCTTCAATGCAGTAGTTGCCAGTGAGATAACTCCTGAACGTATGGTCAAAAATTTTGATACAATCTCAATATGCCTCTCCAAAGGTCTTGGTGCTCCAGTAGGTTCAGTTTTAGTTGGAGATACAAAAACAATTGCTGAGGCCCATCGCTGGAGGAAAACTTTTGGTGGAGGAATGCGTCAAGCAGGTATTTTGGCAGCAGCCGGGTTATATGCATTAGAAAACAATATTCAACGCCTCCATGAAGATCATTCTCGTGCCCATTTCCTCGCAACTTCAGTAAACAATATGGATGGTTTCCAAGTAGATCTTAGTGCAGTACAGTCAAATATGGCTTATATTTCTTGTCAGAATTTATCTGCCTCAGAAGTAGTAGAAAAATTAGCTGTATTAGGGATAGATGTATTAGATATTAATTCCAAAGTAGTCCGAGCAGTTGTACATTTGCATATTACCGATGATGATATTAATAGGACAATTGAATCATTCAAAAGTATAAGCAGTTAACCCTCTAGTTTTTGTGTAAAAACTTTCGCCGATTTATTATGACTAGCATGCGTACCTTAACTGTCACACTTCTTCTCCTGTTTTTTGCACAGCAATCGTTTGCTGAGTCAGATGAAATCGAAACATGGCATAATGTGATCTCAGATTCTACTGATACAGGGACTTTAGGGGGAGTCTCAATTTCCCTTTCCGGAAATAATACTAGTTTCGAAAGTAATGAAATGATGGCAGAAGAATGGCCTCAATTAATTGAGGTTTATACTGCGACTTGGTGCTTAAATTGTGTGCAAACAGAGGCCGTAACAAATTCTCTAATAATACCCGACGACGAAAGCATAATGCAAGTACATTATCATCGTTTTATTGCTGAAACACAAGATCCTTTTGGTTCCCAAGCAACTGATGATCGGTGGGTTGAGAGGTATGGGCAAACATCTCAAATTGCTGGTTCTTTCGAGCGTATTGCTCCTTCTAATGTGTTCGATGGTGAAAGGCTGCATATTGGGACATCGCCTCAATCAGATAGTTTGACTACTGATTATCAGATATCTCTGGAAGCCGGTACATCAATTGATGACTCATCTTCTATCGAATTACTCGATTCTTTTGCAAAATTAAGTTGGTCTAATGAATCTGGAGAGAATCTATTTTCTTGGAATATCTCTACACCTTCTTTATCAGAATTTTATACCATAAGTCCTATGCTTTTCTTCGTTGAAGAAGTGGGATACTTCCCCGAGGGAGGAAATGGGGAAGAGTATTATCATCATATCTTGAGGGATGTTGTAGAGCTTACATCGAGTGGAAGTTCTTTCTCCAATACTGGACAGATATCCATTGATCATAATTCTGCTTACGATGGTGATGATTTGAGTGCAGTACTTGTATTTGATTGGCATTATAATAATGATGAAGATGGTGCATTTGATGCATTACCATACCCAAGTGCAGTAATTTTCGTATCATTCTTTGCCGCATCATTATATTCTCGAAAAGATAATTAATCATATATTTTCGAAAGTCTCTTATCGTCGAGTTCAATAACCCTCGTCGCTATGACTAATACTCGGAGGGACTATTTTGGACAGCCTTGATATGATGATAACAAATGAAGAAGTTCATCCAGGACCTTTACCTCAATGGTTGAAAGATCATCTGATATCTCAAATAATTGATAACAAATCATATTCTCAAGGAGGTAAATCTAGACTCCTAATCATTTATCCAAACACCGAGTCAAGACGTGAAATGCTTGAATCTTTAACTGATGAAGGATTTGTAATCGATAATACTCTTCACCACACAATCTCTTCATTAAAGGATTCAATTATGGCAGATTTTCGAATGCCAAGATTATTGCAAAATGATTCTTCATTCCAATTAATATTGCATGAAGAATGTAAAAAAGAGTCTTCGAAGTTAGGTTTTCCAATAATAAACCCACTTCCTGACATGAATTGGAGCCGTGGTAAAACAACAGCTTTAGCTGATTTACATAGCTTCCTATCTTCAGAATCCGCGGCATCAGGTTGGGATGGACCGGGAATCAGGACGTTCCGTCAGGTATTACGATCACTCGAATTAAAACTTAATGTGACGCATAATGATTTCTTAGTAGAACGCATTATTGAGAAATTAAAAACCTCAGAAAAACCGTTTTCTTTGATTGATGTTGATGGTATAATAATGTTAAATCATTCTCCCACAATACCCCAATCAGAGGTTGACTTTATCCGTATGATATCTTGTCATTCACCAATCCATCAATTATCTAATGCGGGGAACTTTCGTTTAGGAAAGCACGGACTTTTACTGAAAGATGAGTGGCCTATTAATGAAAAATCTGAATTGCCAGGGTGGGTTCCAGAACATAATTTCACGAAAGTTATAGATGAAAATAAAGTCGAGAGAGTTTTACTCCAGCGTGAAAACCAGTCATTTGAGGCAGCATTTTCATTCGCAACAAAAAAACTTCATGAATCTCCCGACCAAAGCGTATTAATTATAGACCCAAATTTTGAAAACAACAAACACATTTGGAATCGTGGTTTGAAAAATCTGGGATTCCCTATATCTTCGGAAAATTTAATGATTACAAATCACCCCTTAGGTCATTGGTTCAATTCTTATCTAAATTTATCTTATGGTAATGATGCTTTTTCTTTAGATAAATTAAGGGCACTTTCTATTCAAAACTCTCTAACTCTATTTCCCGAAATAAAACCTCACCCTTTAGACAAAAGAATTACTCCTGTCCCCGATCCTAAAATTCTCAGTAAGATTGCTCGAACAAATCATATCCTTGGAGGCCCAGAAACTCTAATCCAATGGTTAAGTTGTTTAGAGTCAGATTTTGATTTTGGTTTTAATGAAGAAGAAGACAATCTCAAGAAAGAGTCAACTCAATGGTGGCTACTCTGTGTCGCCAAATGGCTCAGTCCAATATTATCTGGACCAGATCGATCTATTATCAATGAATCAAGTAATGTTGGTGTATATTCAAAACATGAACTACCACTCCCAAATAGCCCTAAATCAGGTGATGAATGGTTCCTTTCTACCCTGAAACTTTCGCGTCAAAGTTCGCTAAATGGCGAATTTATTGGTGACTTAACCATTGCTTCCGGAGTTATACAAAGTTTAGTTTCTGAATTTATGAACCTTCGCGACACACAAAAATTATTACAGCATAAGTTTCCAATAATGGGTCCTGATTGGGTCGATGAAATTTCTAATTTGATAGGGATTACAACTTTTTCCTCATCTGTAAATCTTAATCGACATCGATTACGAATTTTATCTTGTGATCAAGCACTTGGTTGTACTTCTGATATAGCAATTTTAACTAATGTGTCATCAATATCTTGGAATTTAAAAGTTCCAAAAATGCATTTTCTCGGAGATCAGGAAAGGAATGAATCTAATTTATTGAGGCCGGATGGCCCTGTTAGAAACGCTCGTCATAATTTCGAACATATTCTCAAATGTGCATCAGAGGTTATTATTTTAGACCCCAGTTTAGATGATGCAACTCCTTCTTCAACTCCCATTCGAGAGTGGACAATTCTCAATGATCCTGATGACAATTCTGTAATATTTGAAACCCCAATCGAACAATCTTTGAGCCTTAGAGCAATGCGAATGATTGATGGTTTAAAATTAAACAATAATGAAATATCTCTCATATCTCCAATAAATCCAAACTCAGTGACAATCTCATTGGATTTATCATTACAACGAGATAGGGAAAGGAGACAACCTCGAATGGCCGAACCAGACGGCTATCTTTCAGTTGCAAATAAAAATTATTTATTCCAATCTGATATCAAAAATATGAGCCGTAAAACTCCTAAAATGTTCATCAACCCTCGTAATAATTTACGCTGGCCTGTAATTTCTGCACGAACTTGGGATTATGTAAAGAATAAAGAAATAGTTACACCAACAATTGATCCTAGGCCATTTACCCCAAATCCAACAAAAATAGATGTTAGTGATTCACGCCATGGCTTTATTCAAATCAAAAATCAAAAAATCTCTATCTGGTCTGCTAGTCGGCTTCAAGAATGGCTTCGTTGTCCTCGAGCTGGTTGGCTTAGTCGAAGTTTAAGAATTAATGCTGAAGAGTCACAAAAAGAGGATTTAGACGCGCGTACTCATGGTGATTTATTCCATAAAATACACCATAACTTACTTCTTGACATATTAGAATTTGATGAAGGAATGGATAGAGATATTGATTTCTCTGAAAAGTCAAGCATACCATTGAACATCGCTCGTTCGAAAATAAGTCCTGAAATATTAATGCAAAAAGCCCTTATGAATTTAGATAATCTTGCTCCTTGGTTGAATAGGAGCGATGCAGTTTCTGCTAATCGCGTCCGAATGATGACTGGAATGAGTGTATACGAGTGGGATAATTGGTTGTTAGATCCAAAGCCAATCACTCTTTCTGGACGAATAGGCCGGATGATTGAAGCAGAATTATTACTTGAAAACGTAATTCCAATAGCTTTAGAATGGAATTTAACTCAAGACAATTCAAATGGTATTTTGATCTCTCTCCCTGAAAATATCACATTACCCGTTGGTGAAAAATTACCTGATATCAGGTTACGTGGATATATTGATCGAGTAGACTTAGTTCCTTTTGATTCAGAAAATGATATTTGGATTAATGAAGAAGGAAACTCAGAAGTTGCACCTCTAGAAATTCATAATTCTCAATGGACCCCGAGACGTTTAATCATAATTAGAGATCTTAAGACCACAGAAAAAACAGATATTAACGAACGTCATTATAAAGGCGTACTCGAAGAACTTCAACTTGCTCTGTACGCTAGAGCTTGGGAAGAGAGTCATCCTGGAGATTTGGTAATTGGAGTGGGGATTTCAGTGTTAGGGCATAAAACTTCACACCAAATAGAAATGTCAACTAATAGTTTGATTTCGAATCTTTCTAAAATTGGTGATTTAACAGATATAACTCATGATAAGTTCCGTTTTCTCAATGAAGATGATAAGCCTTTGAGTGATCCTTTCCGAGCTTGGTTAGCATCCCGAATTTCAGTTGCATTGAGTGTTTCAGATAGGGCAAATAAAGGTTATGTCAATCCAATTCCAGAAGAGAATAATTGTAAATATTGTAAAGTTAAAGATATTTGCGATGTGAAATTAGAGGGTGACTTTTAATGAAATTAAATAGAGCACAACTATTAGCTTTAAATTTAGATTCACATATAGTTGTTGATGCTGGAGCAGGTACTGGAAAAACCAGCACAATAGTTGATAGGGTGATTGAGCACTATCTTTCTGAAGATCAGCGAGCAACCAGAATTTTGCCCAAACCAGAAAGACCTCCTGAGCTCTATGGGGGAATATTAGTACAAGGTAAATCTGAAACACAAAATCTTCAAAACTGGGGTGGTTTATTACCCGGTGAAGTTGTTTTACTTACTTTCACAAATAAAGCTGCTGATGAAATGAAAGATAGGCTAAGAAAGCGTCTAACACGTTTAGGACCGGGTCCAATAAGTGATGATGGTACATTTAGGAGAGATCCAAGAATCCATTTCGAAGGATTTAATGAGCAGTTACTTACATTGTTAGATGATGCCCCCATCGGTACAATAGATTCTTTCTTTAACCAATTAATTGCACCATATCGTGGTATGCTTGGAGATTCTTTAAGTCAAGACAATGTTTCAGATTCAGGTAGAATATTACTTACCGAATCAGGATTAAATACTCTATGGCGACTATCTTCTAATCGAAGTCGATTACATGAAGCAGTAGATGCAGGTATGCCTAACAATAGAAATTTTGGCCCACAGGAAATTTTAGCGGCACGAGATCGAATTCAACGTAGATATTCGAGTCGAAGACGAGCGATCAATGTCATCAGAAATCTAGCTAATCGTTCTATATTTATAGATGAGGCAGTTAGGGAACTCGGAGATTCTAATAATAAAATAATTCCGAATAAATTACAAGAAAGGATAATCGAATCTCTTGATAATGACGTATTAAATAAGTTTTCGAAACAGGTCCAAAAAAATATTTCTCAGTTTTGTGATTTAGTTAAACAGTACCCAAATGAATTAGGAAGTGGATGGGGGCCTGAAACCCGTATTGCTTGTTTAGATGAATTATCATCGACAGGCCCAAGAGGAGAAACTTGGGACAAATTAATCTGGTTAAGTAATGTTTTACATTGTACTGTAAACCCAACTTCTCTTATCAATTCAGGAAGTACAGCGGGTCTCACAATATTTCCTTCAGGAAATCTTCCTAAAGATTCTGATAATTGGGATAGAGGGATCGGAAGTCCAGGTAAAGTAAGTAAAATATTCAAACTACATACAAAAGAAATGAAAGAGTTATGGAATTCAGATACTGGTGACATAATTCTCCATTTTACTCGTTTAGCCATGTTATTGAATCAACAATCTCCTCCATGTACTCCGAATGACTGGAATAACCCCTTCCTTACACTTCCAGACACTATCCCTGAAACTCCTCCATCATTAAATAAGAAAACAATCTATAGATTTACTATTGAGCAAGAAGCAAGAAATCTTGATGATTTACGTACAGTACTAATTGGTTTTCGAGGAATTGTTTCGAAACTAAAAGAAGTTAATGAAGTGCATGATTACGATGATATTCAGAAACTAGCAGGCGATTTATTATTAGCAAATTGCCCCGAGACTTGTGAGAGTTTTTATCATGAAAGAATTATTTCAGCACTCAATAACACCTCTCAAAAATCTTGGAGAGATGACCATATATTATCCGCATTTTCTATTCTTGAATCTCTTGAGAAGAATCCTAAATATTCAGGCGATTCATCATTCCATCTTAAAGAAACACGAGAAGATTTAGATCGAAGATATACCTTATTAAAGAAGATAAGAAGAAGGTATCGTGCATTTATTATCGATGAAGCCCAAGACAACTCTCCATTACAATGGCGACTATTATCCAGACTTTGGGGTCCCCGTTTAGTGGAAGATGGTGACCCAGAAGTCCCTGATACTCCGTGGCAACCGACTGTTTGTTATGTAGGGGATATAAAACAGAGTATCTATGCATTTAGACAAGCAGAAGTAACTGGTTTTAGACAATATGCGACGACTCTTCGAGAAATCAATAAACACGAATATTCTAGTATACCTCTACTTACTACACCTGGCCGAGAATTGAGGAATAAGGAATTAAGTAGAGATCCTAGGAATTCTCATCAAATTACAATTGCTAATGCTAAGAAACATTATGATAATGGTGGTCAAGATTTACTAGGATGGATTCCATTCAAACATTATGACGGTTTGGAAGTTGGTTCACAGAAAGAAACAGATGAACGAAAAGAGGGTTTAATTTCACTAAAAATAAATTATAGAACAGATGCTGGTTTACTTGCAGTAATGAATGAATGGTGGGAAGATATATTTCATCCACGACATAGGAAAGTTATCAATGGAGGGTTTTATGCAGATTCTCAAAAGCTCTCTCATTGCGAAGATAAATCAGAAGAAAGTGGCGGTATTGAATGGATTTGCCCATTAAATTCCGAGGTCCCGAATGACTCATCAACAGATCTAAACGAATATCTTGATGCCTTTACTTCTGGGACTCCTGATTCATTGGAACGGCAAGGTATGATGGTTGCTCAGAGAATTAAGCATCTTATTGAAGGGAAACCTGTTAGAGTTCTTTCACCATCAGGGAGATGGGATGTATTGCCAGCTTGTGAAAAAGTACCTCCTAGTGAAATTATGGTACTTTTACCTTCTCGAAGAAATATTCGAGACATAATTATCAGGTATCTGAATGATTTTGGTATTTCATCTCAAGCCGACAGAGAAGGAGGATTATTAGAAAGGCCAGCAGTCCATTCATTAGATGGCCTAATACAATTTATTGCTAGGCCTAAGAATCCACATTCTGCCGCTTGGGTCGCTCGTTCTTGTCTAATAGGATTCAATGATGAACAAACACAGAAGTTTATCGGTCAGGCAGAAAACAATGAAAATTTACTTCATCGATTATATTCTATGAGTATTAATTCTAGGCAGAAAGAGTTAGTCAATCATTGGATAGAACTTTCTGAAAAAGGCCAAATTAATGAATTATTAGAAGATACTTTGGACAGTTCAGATTTATTACTTACTTATTCAGATAATACCTCATTGCAAGATGTTGAACAATTTACTGATTTAATTCGCTCTTTAGTCACAGAAGTTGGAGGGGATTCAATTGTTATTGCAGATAGAATTAGGCAATTAAGAGAAAGTGAATCCTCATCAATGGAAGCTATCACAATACCCCCTAAAGACGCCGTACGAATTATGACGATTCATGGTTCTAAAGGACTTCAAGCAAGCGTTGTATTCTTAATCGATATTTGTTCGAAACGGCAAACAAATCTTACCATCGATTCTCGTTCTCGAACAATGGTCAGTCCAGAATTATTTGCTGGTAATCCACTTCCTTGGACCGATAAACAAGATATAAAATCAGCCACTTGGTTACATACAAAATGGCTTTATCAATCTAGAAAAGATGCTGAAGCAAGAAGATTGTTGTACGTAGGTGCAACAAGAGCCAAAAATCGTTTGATAATTGTTGGTTCGCCAAAAGGAACTACTTGGACTGATAGTTCAGGAAGTAATATTGGTGGATTAAAAATACCTTGGAAATATAATAAATCTCTTCCCCAGTTAGGTCAGATTTGGCTTGAATCTCTAAGGCAAGGATCATACAGGAGAAATGAATTAGATTCAGTTTGGAATAAGGATACAGATTTTACAGATAGTCCATTTGATCTGAATACAGAAAGATACTTGGATCCTTTTACAATGAAAAATAATTCTTTTACTGGCAGTCATTTATTGAAAGGAATGGTATTACTCCATCATCAAGATTGTTTTGATACCAATCCTGAAGCAGTGAAATCTTCTTTGCCGACACCTTCTCAAAGAATAGTGCAAAAAAATAACGCAGCTATAAACTCATTATCTTTTTCAATTCCTTCTATTGAGCCAAGATTAGATTATAATTACAGAGTTAAAACGGCTCCACATAGGTTATCACAGTTATCCGAGTGCTCACGTCGTTATTGGTTAGAAACAAGAGGTGGACTCAAACCTAATCCTCTAATTCCCTTATCTAAAAAATCTCTTCCCAATACTTTGTTTAATGGTATAGATGCAGCATTATTAGGATCAATAGTCCATAGAATAGTTGAGATTGGGATGCCTAATCCAGGATTATTAGAAGAAAATTCACCTCCTTTACCTAATACTTGGATTAAAAAGAATCCTAATAATATGATGAATGAGGGTGTCCATAATCAGATCTATACTGAGATGCTTTCTACAGATTCGGACAAATTAAAAATTAAAGATATTGTTATTGAAATGACAACTCGCTTATCCAATAGTAAATTTGGCAAATTAATTAATGGCGAAATTATTGATGGAGAGAAAGTAGAAGGTTTGAGAACTGAAATGCCATTTCATATCAGTTTCGAAGTACCTCTCGATGGGTTGACCCGAACCCGTTGGACCCCCCATGGTCATGAATCTCTTTCTCTCTTAAACAAAGCATCAGTTCAGATGGACGGATTTATCGATATTGTTCTTTGTACTCTTGGTGATGAAGGACCATCAATTAGGCCGATTGATCTAAAAACGGAAGAGGCGTATTCGCTACGTTCTAGTAAAAATGAAGGGCTTTTAGCATCCTTGGGCGAAGATTCTTATGAACCTAAGTGTGATTCAGAGTTTGCAATGTTGAAGCATCATAGAATGCAATTAGCATTATACTATAGAGCGTTAGAAAGAATTGAAGAAAGTCGTGAACGACCTCGAAAAGTGTTACGTCCAGCTATATGGGTTGGAGTAACTGGCCGTCTAGTGGAATATCCAGAGGAACTGTTCCAACAAGCTCAGAGCGAGTTAGATGAGTTGCTAATTCAAGTAGCCAAAATGGAATTAGATTCTAATGATTCTCTTAGCAATCATCCCCCTCTATCTGAAAACTCATCTAAACCTTGTGAATCTTGTCCATTTTCCAAAGGAATGTTGCCAATTTGTGGCCCATTAAAGCAGGAACTCTGAATTAAAGATTCAAAGACTGTGTTGTTTAACAGGGTATCATGTCTGTAGACTTGGATCGGCTGATAGAGAGAGCGGATGAGTTATGGGAGGATTCAATAATTCCTAGTTTAAGTGAATTTATTGGCATAGAGGCACTTTCCCCAGGTTTCGAACCAGATTGGGAATTAAAAGGCGAACTCAATTCTGCAATCGAATTATTTTCAAGTTGGCTTGTTGATCAAGAACTAGATGGTATGACATACAAGATTCATCAAATAGAGGGAAGGACTCCTGTGCTTTTAGTTACTGTAGAGGGAACTGGCCCTGGGGAAGTAATATTCTATTCTCATTTAGATAAGCAACCGTCGAGAGAACATCTTTGGTCTGAAGGACTTCATCCTTTGAAAGCGGTTAGAAGAGATCCTTGGCTCTTTGGTAGAGGTGCTTTAGATGATGGATATGGTGGATATGTATGTGTGACTGCTCTAAAGATGTTACAAGAACAAGGTGTTCCATATCCACGTTCACACTTTCTTATTGAAACATGTGAAGAATCAGGATCTTATGACTTGCCCCCTTATCTTGATGAACTAACTCAAGAATTAGGAAATCCAAATTTGATAGTTGTTCTTGATAGTGGTGGACCGGATTATGAGCACATATGGGTTACAGAGGCATTACGTGGTTTAGTTGCGGGTACCCTTTCAGTTAAAGTTTCGAATGAAGGAGTACATTCTGGAATGTCGGGAGGGGTAATACCTTCTTCTTTTAGAATTCAGAGAATTTTACTTGATAGAGTCGAAGATTCAAATTCTGGAGAAATTTTAATACCTGAAATGCATGTTGAAATTAGTGACAAAGTAAGGAAAGAAGCAGAAGATCTAGGTGGTTTATTAGGCGATGAACTTTGGTCACAATTACCTGTTGTTGACAATTTAAAGCCTCAAAATGAAGGAGCAGCTGAGATTCTTCTTGACATGAATTGGAGACCTGCAATGTCAGTAATAGGTGCTGACGGATTACCTCCTACACAAACAGCAGGAAATGTCCTACGGACAAATACAGATTTAAAATTAAGTTTTAGGATACCACCGGGGGTCCCAGCAGAAAAAATAGATCTCATTCTCAAAGAAAAATTTGAACAAAATCCACCCTATGGGGCTACTGTGGAGTATATTCCCGATGCTGCTGCGGATGGTTTCCATGCACCTGCCATGGATGGTAAATTAGCAGAGGCGCTTAATGAAGCATCAATGCACATTAGTGGTCTACCGCCAATGGCCACTTGGGTAGGAGGAACTATCCCATTTATGGCTATGATGCAGGAAAAATATCCAAAAGCTCAATTTTTGTGTACAGGAACTGGTGGACCAGGGAATAATGCCCATGGTCCAGATGAGAAAATGCATATTCCTTCGTCAAAAAGATTGACTGCAGTACTTTCGGCAACAATTGCCGCAGTATCACAATAAATCAATCGGAATAACGCGATTCCTAGCCAAAGAATCCGCCGAAGTTAAAGCGAGGATATGACTCGAGATAAGCGAGGGTATCCAATGACTAGTGATGAAAACGGTTCAATTACACCGGAAATTCGTATCAAACAACTTGAAGAAAGATTAGTCGAAGAGTCTGATCGTTTAGAAAAATTATATGTTGCATATCGTAAAGTTGAACAAGAACTTGAAGAGAAAAATGCAATAATCGAAGTTCTAGAAAAAGAAGCAATAGAGAAAGAAATAGAGCAAGAAGGAATGGAATCATTACTTTCTGATAAAGATAGTCGGATTCATGAAATGGAAATGGACGGTGCAAAATCATCTACAAAGATCAAACATCTTCAACCAAAATTAGAGAAAACTGAAGAAATGTATTCTCGTGAGAAAGCGAGATTAGGACGTGTATTCGAAGTTGCAGAAGAGCTTGATGAGGCATTACAAACAGCCCAAGTAGAACTGACTGCAAGAGATGATTGGTATGTTCAACATATGCAAATATTTGAGAAGCTAAATGAAGCAATTCAAACAAGATATGATATGATAGATTCAGCAATCGAAAAGAGTGCAGAATTTGCAAAGAAGCAAGATACTTTCAAATCTAGAATGGACGAAGCTCTTGAAGCAGCAGAAGAAGCAGTTTCGCATGCTCAAGACATGTCAGAAGAATCAGAAGAATCAGAAGAATCAGAAGATTGAATCTCTGGTTTTGATCCATCTGCTAGTCTTATGCATTTTGCAGGGATTCCAGCCCATACTTCACCTGCCGGAATTGTAGTCCATTTAGGCACAACAGCTCTTGAAGCAACCACGGCTCCATTTCCTATTTTACAACCTGGTTGAATAACAGACCCCATGCCGATTAGTGCATCATTCCCTATAACTACAGGAGCCATGACTAATTCTCCTCTTTCAGTTAGGTGTGCATTGATAATTGCGTTACCTCCGATCACCACTCTATCTCCAAGAGTTACAGATCCAGCATCATTGACATGTGCGGAGTTAATTTGTACTCCTTGCCCTAATTTAACACCAGATAGCCAGTAGTAGAAATTTCCTATGAATGATGGAACTAAGAATGGTAAAAAGAAAAGAGCGATTCTATGAAAAATCATCGACCAAGCCCATTGAATAGTTACAAATGACTGTAAAGGGTATTTTCCTGGTTCAAGTCTTGGTCTGAACAAACCACCAAGTAAACCTGATAAGATTACTAAAGTTATACCCCAAAGCATCATTCCCATTCCCATCCCAATGCCAGTTATTGTAAATTCTTGCCATGTCTGAGGTAAAACTAAGAAACCTTTTACTCCATAAAGATAATTTTGAGTTTTCAAAAATAGGTATATTCCTGGTAATGATGACAGGCCTACGATAATTGAAAGAAAGGGGATTATCAGAGCAGTCAAAAAATTTTGAAAAAATGCGAAAGCCTTCATTGATTCACCAATGTATACGCCACTCCCCCCTCTAAGTTGATGTTTTGGGCGACGGCAGTATCAAGAGAAAGAGACGAACCGAAGGGTTATGGCAGGTGCTTCCGGTATTTTGGGTGATGGCACAAAAGCGGTGAAAATTCACCATTTAGTTAAAGCTCCAGAAAATACTCCTCAATCGATTTCGCGTAGGGAATCTTGGGATGCGACCAAACCTGCAACCGTCTATAAAACGCCTGAAATGTTACAAGATGGCACTCCTTGTACTGCAGCGACCGTAATATTAAGGACAAAAGGGTGTGTGTGGTGGTGGAAATCTGGATGTACTTTTTGCGGTTATTTCAATGATGTAAGAGATGATGTTACTGCGGATGACTTATTTGCTCAGTGGGATGAAGCTAAGAGATTAACAAATGATTTTAAGGGTTGTAAAATGGTTAAAGTATATACATCTGGAACATTTTTCGAAGATAGAGAAAATCCTCCTGAATGGCAAGAAATGGTGCTTAAGGAAACTCATGAGCGCGGTTTAGAATTGATTGTAGAAGCTCAAGCTCACTTATGTAGTCCAGAAAAACTTGCATGGGTCGCAGAGAGGCACCCCGGTTGCACCGTTGCAATTGGCCTAGAGGCATATGATGACACAGTATTACGTTTTCATTGTAACAAAGGCTTTTCGACTAAAACATGGAGAAAGTCTGTTTCTGATTTGAGAGATGCTGGATTACGTGTCAAAACATATCTTCTATTCAAACCTCCATTTATGTCGGAAGGCGACGCACTGAATCTGACATCTAATTGGTTAAGGGAAGTCGCACCTCTTTCTGATGAAGTTTCAATAAATCCAATGAATATTCAGAAAAATACAGTTGTAGATCGAATATTTCGCAACAGAGAATATCGCCCCCCTTGGCTTTGGTCGTTAGTTGATATGATTGAAAGGACTCATGATGAAATTTCAAGTTCTAACTGTAGGACAATTGTTCATCCTACTGCTGGTGGAAGAATAAGAGGTGCACATAATTGTAAGAAATGTGATGCGGAAGTAGTTGCAGCCATTGAGAGATATTCAGTTTCAAGAGATTTGAGAGAATTCAAGGGACTTGATTGTGATTGTAAAAGAGTATGGAAAACAGAAATTGAAAATGATTTGTCGCTACCTGCTCCACTAGGTCAAGGACGAGATAGAAGACTTTCCAGAGTCGATATGGTTCGTGCCCCTTAGTTCTCTAGGAACTATTCGCTCGGCTAATACTTAAGGGTGAATCTCCGGTGGTAGTAATATCCTTAACGGGACTATTTTGAGGTGCAGTCATGTCAATTAATACAACAGATTCAGTTGAGGGTTTTCTTCAAGGCGAAAAAGAGCCCTCAGGCTCATGGATATTCATTGCTCTAGGAGTGTCAATTTCGCTCTCTTTTTTATTACTCTATAGCATTCTTTATCCGGGCCAGGATTTACCTGTAATCTCTGATTTAGTACCTGTATTCAGTGGCGTATTTGATTCTGGAATATGGTTCTTTATCTTAGGGACAATGATAGGAGTTTTTGCCATTCTAGGTAGGTTATTGCTAGAGGCTACAAGCGAGTAAGGTGATTATTATGGATACAGTATTATCGACAATGTTTTATTTTTGGGTTTCATTATTTATCGTATTTTTATTGATACAGAGAGGACTTTGGATATTCTCAGATGTGGCTAAAGGTACGGTATCTTTCATGCTTGAGAAAGCTATTGGACCGGGTGCAGATTTAGTTGAAGGTAGAGTTGGTTCCGGAGCACGTTCTTGGATTATGCAAGGAACGCTATGGTTAATTCTCGGGTCAATGTTCACTTTCATGAGTATGTGGCTAAGTCATGATCCAGATGCGCTACACTCTCTGGCCTCATGGGGCTACTCCGCGAATACGCATGAATTATCTTCTGCAGGTGTTTACGCTACACTTTATGGTTCAGTTTCTATGCTAATTATAGGCTCAAGCTTCCATATTATTCCTAAGTTATCTGGGACAGAATTAGCTAGCGAAACAAATGCTAACTTAGTCTCATTTGTCTGGACATTATCTGTTTTGATTATGGTAATTGGTTCTCAAAATAATTTGATACTAGATTTAGAAATTATTCCTATAGGTGTTGCTCTCAATACAGTTGCTCTTCTTGCAGTAATCATGAATCATCTTCTAACAGTTGCAAATAGGACCAAAAATTTAGCTCTGCCTGGTTGGTTAATTTTAATCGCACTTCTAAGTAATCCAGTCTTGAGCATTGTTTCTATAGCATCGGGAGCAGTCAATGATAATGTTGGTCAATGGATGACATACCATCTATTTGGTGGTACATTCTTCTTCTTAGGCGTTGCAGGTGTTGCTCTTTATTCTTCATCTATCGTTTCTGGTAATCCATTGTGGTCGAAAACACTAGTAGGTGTAACTTTGTTTGGTAGTATATTTACAATCAATCCATTTGGAGATATTAATGGTCAGATGGTTATCGATGTATTTGGTCCGTTAGCAGAAAGTAATGTCGTATCCTTTACCAACGAAGATATGTTATCTGCTAGTTTCTTAATGGCACTTGTATCTATACCAATATTAGCCTTTTCAAGTAATATGCTTGTAACTATGCGTGGTTCAGATATGTTTGTAGATGATCCAAATTCATCCGGTAATGCTGAATTAAATTTAGGTTCATGGTTAATTATTCCAATAGCAATAGGTTCATTATTTATCCAAACAGATGCAGTAAGTGGTACCAATGAATTAACCGGTATTTCCAACTCTCTATCGATGATGTCTGGATGGCTTGTTTTGGTTCCACTATCTTTGGGGGCGGCTCTAAGCCTGTACCCCGAGTTAGTAGGCCGGCATCTTTTGTCTCAAACTCGAGCTCGTTGGGGATTCTGGATGATGGCCGGAGGAGCAATGTTTGGGATATCAATTACAATGATTGCAGATTTCATGGACATGGCTCTTGCAGAATTACTCATAGAAGATCCTAGTGCATTATCTGAAGAACTTCGTAAAGTTGGTTCGGTAATGTTTTATGGAGTTGTAATCGGCTCAATATTACATTCATTGAACATGGTTAGTGGTATGTTTAGAGGTGATTTAATTTCTAAAAAATCAGTTACTTCTTCTTCAATATCTGTTGAATCATACTCTCTTGTATCCCCAACTACAGTTCGTAGGATTCTTGCAAGTGGAGCAGACCTTGATACTGAAGTAATCCCTACTGGTGAAAATGATGAAAAAGGTAGCGCTACTAAACTATGAATGGGTAATTAGATTGAGGAAACCCTCCTCTATCAGTATATGGTGCTAGTATGCGTATTGGACTTGTAGGAAAACCAAATGTTGGTAAATCAACTACATTTTCTGCTTTAACAGAGACTCCAGTCGATATAGCGAATTATCCATTTACTACAATTGAACCAAATGTTGGAGTTGCTTGGTTACCTTTACGAGAAAAATGTGCTTGTAATGAGTTACGTGTTCGGAAGGAAAAACAAGGGCGAATCTCTCCAATAATTGAGAATGATAATCGACATGGGAGTATCTGTAATCCTAAATCTGGAACTTGTAATGGTTATCAAAGGCTAGTCCCAGTTACTCTAGTAGATGTTGCAGGATTAGTCCCAGGGGCCCATCAAGGTAGGGGCCGAGGGAATCAATTTCTTTCAGATTTAGCGCGTTGCGATGCTTTAATTCAAGTTGTAGATGTTTCAGGTTCTACTGACATAGAAGGTAATCCAGTAGGTGATGGCGGTTCGAAACCTATGGATGAACATCAATTTCTTTTGGATGAACTCGATGCATGGATTGTAGGCATTATTCAATCTAGTTGGTCTAGAGGTGCTCGGCGAGTTCAATCAGAAGGTGAAAAGGCTCTTTCAACATTTTTACTTGATCAATTATCTGGAATAGGTGCCAATGAGCAGCATGTGAACGCTGGACTCCATTCAGTTTCAGAAAATCATCCAGATTCAGGCGTTCCATGGTCATGGGGGAATGATGAATTAATGACATTAGCAGGTAAAATTCGTTCGCTTCTTTTTCCAATATCTATAGTTGCCAATAAGGCCGATTGTATTGAGGAAAGTAGTTGGGATGAGTTATCTAAGTTTATAATAGAATCTGGCGGTATTTTAGTCCCTTCAAGTGCTGAAGCAGAATTAGCTCTTAGGCGGGCTTCAAAAGCAGGATTTATTCAGTTAAATCCTACGACCTCTAAATTTTCAATTACGGAATTAGGCAAGGAAAAGTTATCAAAAAAACAACATAATGCTTTAGAAAGCATCTCGAAAACGTTGTCTAAATGGGATGGTGGAGGCTTAGTAGGACTTCTTTCTTCTGTTGTTTTTGATAGATTAAAACGTAAAGTAGCCTACCCTGTTCAAGATGAAACTCATTGGGTTGATGGAGATGGAAATATTCTACCTGATGCAATACTTGTACCTGAAGGAACTACGGCAAAAGGTCTTGCCTATGCAGTCCATAGTGATCTTGGAAACGGTTTTATTCGAGCAACAGATGCTAAAAGTGGTAGAGTAATAGGTGCTGAACATGAGATATTAAATGGGGATATTATTAGTATCCATGCCAAGACGTGATCATATATCCCCGTCAATTAATGGAATAATAATTAGTTCATATGTTACAGCAGTCCATGTTATTTCATAATCTTCATCACTATCTAGCACTTCTCCAAATACTGGGACTGGATTTGTTTCAATATTAGCTGTTAATGTAACTGCCCATGTCCCAACTCCTTCACCATTCGAACTCCATGTGTCGCTCAGTTCGTTTTCAGTACCTTCAAATGTATAATTATCTCCTGTGTAATTTTCAGTAGAGTACCAAATCATTTCAAGGCCACCACCCATTCCACAATCTCCATTATTCTCTTGATCTTCAAATTCTCCTTCCACTTGAGATACGTCGCTTTTTGCATCTGCTGAATCGGTGAATCCAGGTCCAGGCTCATCGTTATCCATACAACTTATTTCCATCATGATATAGGCAATATTACTTTCAGTCATGACATCGAAAAAGGAATCATAAGTATCACCATCACTCAATGTTTCAGATTCGATTTGTGTAATTTCTGTTTCTTCAAAAGAAACGCTCCATGATGCAGAAATCCCAGAAGATCCACTTTCTATCATTTCATCTGCAACTAGAGTAGGCATAATTGCAAAATAAATAGGGAATATTAGCATAAAGAAAATAGTCCCAGCAAGCATACTTTGCTTGCGTGGAGTGTCTGTAAGATCAGTGAAATCCATATTATTCTCAACTCTCCGTTCACATCACACCTATCAAACCATTCTATAATCGGTATATAGGGAATAATTACGTTTGTAGAATAAAGCACTTCCACTATTCTTCTTATTTCTTTGTTGAAGGTAACCAAGATTTCACATCAATTCCTTCCTTTTTGAATAAATTAAGAGACTTTCTAAATTCAGGAATCATATAACCAAGCCTAGATTTCTCGAAGAAAGTCCATTTCCATGGGCATCTTGGCAATCCATATATCCATTTTTGAAGAATCATTTCCCATTTTTCTCCCTCTATATTTTGAGGAATTTCGAATGAAACATATGTAATCACGCCTGCTGACCCAGGTGTCTGTGACCATGAACGAATTGTCAGACCTTCCATATTTTCTGAATTAATTCTTAGACCGATAACTCTTGCTTGATTAGTTATCGGCATTATAATAGCCCATCGATGAACCATTTTTGTATCTTCAATTCTTGTAGTATCCCAATTATTTGATTCAACAATTAGCCTCATAGATCTAATCGCTTGAATTGGCTCAACACTGACTGGAATTTCCAGTAAACGTGTCCTTACCATACTATTCGCACTCAGCACTTGTCAATGGTTCTATCTGTAAGAATCAAAATCGGTGATGATTATTTGACTCTAATTTCTAGAATCAGGCATCCGCACATAGGACTTCGAAAGTCGAAGTATACTATTTGTTGTTGTTAGTTACCTTATCCGAAGAGTGAACCGAGACCCTCAAAGGCCGCACCTTCATCTTCTGGCTCTTCTTCAACTACTGCTTCAGAAGCTGCTTCAGCGGTTGAACCGCCAGCAGCCGCTGGTGCAGCAGCAGGAGCAGCAACAGCAGTAGCCATTGCTTCACCAATATCGACCGATCCGAGTGAAGATACTAGAGCTTTAACTCGAGCACCATCAACATCTACGCCAGCAGCAGTTAGAACCGCTGTGACAGCCTTTTCATCAATTTCCTTTTCCGCAGAGTGCAGTAACATAGCAGCATATACATATTCCATTTTATCTCACCTTTTTTTTATTTAGCCGAAGAGATCGCCAAGTCCACCGAACTCAGCTTCTTCTTCTTCCCCTTCTTCCTCTTCAGTAGTTTCAACTACTGTCTCGGATGCAGCAGAGGATGCAACCGATACGCTTGCCGCAGAAACAGCAGCACCAAGTGCTGCCGACAATTCTTCGTCAAGTGCAGAGGAATCTAATTGACCCGCGAGGGCCAAAGCACGTGCATTTGCACGTGATATGAATAGAGGCGTAGTTGTTTCATTTGTAACTCCAGCCTCCACAGCAACCGATAAAGCCTCACCGCTTGCTTTTGCAAGTAGTGTAGGGATAGTTTGCTCAGAGAACCATCGCATATTGCATGCAAGATTGAATGCCCCTGAGGTCGCAGTAATGATCTCGGTACGTATTTGGTCTAAGTCTACATTTAGTGTGGATGCAGGGAAAAAGAATCCATCTTCCATAGCACCAGTTAGGATTATTCCAATTTCAATTGGATGAATATCTAACTTAGCAAGCATCATACCAAGATCGCCTGATATAGGTTGTCCCTTTTCTACAACAGTAGTAGTTTTTGGTATTGCAACTTTACCCTTTTCTATTTTAGCAGGTATACCAACTGCGTTAAACTCTCCAACAATTGGCCCAGGTCCGAATGAAGTTGGACCTTTCTCAATAATAATATCCATAGGTGCAAGTTCTCCATCTTTCGCAGAACGTCCTTGGCGTGTTTTCTCTAATTCGATAAATAGTTCAAACGGATTTAGATTTTCTGATTGAACAATACATGGTTGTACTGCTCCCTCAAATAATATGTCTAATTCTTCATTAGAGCGGCCGGAGTTTTCCCAAGCTAATCTAATTAAAGTTTTTTTAGCCATTATGATTTTCATCGAATCTCTAAGATTACTTCTCATATCTAGCATATTGCTAGCAGGAACGCCACCTACATCGACAATCCCAACAACTCCATCTGAATTTAATACTTCAGTGAGTTCATCCACTCGAGTTTTTTTCCAAGGGGAAATCTTTGCTGTATTCACTCAATCACCTCAACTTTAATTGCAGGGCCCATTGAAGTTTTCACATAGCAAGAGCGAATATTTCCTGATCCACGCTCTAACTTACTGGTTACTCTAATCCAGATAGACATAGCATTTGCTGTTAGTTCATCTATTCCTTGTTCACGAGAACCGAATGCCATATGGAAAGTTACTTTGTCACGAGATCTAACGATAGTTGTACTTTGTAATCCAGCAGCAATCACAGCAGGATCGACAGTAGGAGGAACTGGTCGTGGCATTTTTCCACGTGGACCCAATACTACTCCGAGATATCTTCCAACAGTACCCATGTGAGGTATCTCTGCCAAAAAGAAATCATACTGTTTAGCCATTTTACGTGCTTGCTGACGATTTCCGCCCAAATCTTCAATAGTTGTAGGATCAATTATGGTTATTCCAGCTGCACGAGCTTTAGAGGCCATTTCGCTACCTGCAAACATTGCAATTCGAACTACTTTACCTCTTCCCGATGGGAGACGAACTTCTTCTTGGATACGATTAACTGGATTCTTCAAATCAACGTCTCTGAGTGTTATAGCCATTTCAATTGATTCAACGAACTTACGTTCAGGGGCATTATCTAAAGCTTCTTGGATTGCATTTTGAATATTTTGTTGCATATTAGTTCACCTCCGTGGTTAACGAGGTTTCCCTCTCCCACAATTCGTGATAACTCAGCTAAAGTGTTCGCTGAATTCCCCCTTGCTCATACGTTCGAGTGCTTCTTTTGGAGAAAAGCCTTCGACATTAACTCTCATAGCGACACATGTCCCCATAACTTCTCGGCAGCGCGCATACAAGTTTGCTCCTGTCAAACGTTCTTCTTGCTCTATCGCAATCTTCTTTATTTGATCCATTGTCAAATTTTCAGATGCTTCATCCCAGGAACCATTACACTTCTTTTTACCAAGCGCTTGGACAACTTTGTGTGGTGTCTCATTACGTGCTGACATGTGTATTACCTCCTATGATTGTGTCCCGCCGACTGACCTTCACTATTTGAGCGTGTTGCGTTAGTCCCCGGTCTCCTATATTTGATTATTCAACTCGTTGAGTAACCCGTACTTGGTCTGCTCTAACCGTTAATGCAACAGGTACAGCAGCTTCGAATAACTCGACTGTAACTTCTTCTTTAGACTCAGTGACGCGTATTACACGTGCTGATTGACCTCTGAAGGCACCACCATGAATCTCTACGATGCATCCTTCTTCTATGCCACTAGTAGCTGCTTTCGGCTCTAAGTATGGGAGAACATCCTCTAGTGGGGATTCTCCATCTAGTACCTTTCTACAGTTTTTTATTGGAGTAGTAGAAACGCCAGCTCTTCCGATTAACTTCTCTACATGGTGAAATGCTGAAGCTTCAACGAAAATATATCCCTTCATATAATTGGGACTTAGTACTCCATATATTTCGCCCTGAATGTCCATTAGAGAACCGCTTCCAGATAGTCTCGCTTGAATTTCTCTAGCAACATTCTGTTCTTGACCAATGCTCGTCTTTAGGATGTAAAGGAAAGATGCAACATCTCCATACATGTCTCTCAAACTAGGAGTTGCATATTCTTTTTTACCTATCATGCCAGGATCGACCCATTCAACATTTTTGTAAAGTGTTTTAGGGGTTGCATCATTGCTTTCACTAATGAAAAGTATAGGAGTGACTTCCAGCAATGAATTACCCATTGCAATACCACGTGACTCTCCAGTTCTAACATGCTGTAACATTTCAGCAGCAATTCCTGTAGACTCTACAATTCTTGCAACAACTGCGTCCAAGTCGTTTGGATCTCCGTAGCCATAAATTCCATCCCATGCTCCAGGTAAGTCAGCAACTTCGTCAGCTCTCTGCATAAGCAGAACTTTCTCTTCATGGCGAATAAATACAGTAAATGCGTCAGACATCTCAATCACTCAATTATTTACTTCGTTAACCATTCAAAGAATGATGGGAGCAGATTATCCATTAGGTATAGCATAATGAAACCAATACCTCCTAGTACAAACATGCCAATCCCACAAACGATGACTGTTTGACGAAATTCTTCCTTAGAAGGTTTTCTCGCCATCTTTAGAATCCTAGCATAAGAACCTGTTTGAAGGCCGCGAACACGACTTTCAATTTCGTCTTGCCAGTCTTGGACTTTGTCCTCAACTGCACTAGTGTTTGAGTTCTCTATAGCCATCACTTTCCCTCAGAAGTGCCTCGGCGACTGACCGACCTGATTTAAGCACGTCGGGAGAAACATCGGGAGTGATTAGCCCGAACTTAAGGAAATACGTCAATTAATGAATTCCACAGTTCTAGTTTTTAGATTACGCATTTGTGTATGTAATGACGCCCCATGTATTTGTTCCGATTTAACCCCTGTTAATACTAGCAGTACACGTATTTCGTCACCCATTGATTCATCTATAGTAGCACCCAGAATTATACGTGCATAGGGGTTGATTTTGTCACGAATAATTTTTGCACATTTTTCAGTATCACCTAATGAAAGACCCGGACCGCCGACTACATTGATTAGAGCTCCTCTAGCATCAGAAATGTCAATATCTAATAGTGGCGAATGAAGCGCTTCTTCGGTAGCTTTTGCTGCACGATCAGGTCCATTGGCTTCTCCCAGACCAATCATTGCCACCCCTCCTCCATTTTCCATTACAGATCGTAAATCTTGGAAATCGAGATTCACTATTCCTTCCTTAGCAATCATCTCAGAAACTCCTGAGATCGATCTCATTAGTAACTCATCTGCTACTCTAAATGCAGCATCAAGTGGTAAATCTCTAACTCCTTCAACTTCTAGTAATCTTTCATTTGGAAGTACAACTACAGTATCACAAACTTCTCTCAATCTTTCTAAGCCCCATTCTGCATTCTGTCTTCTTAGTGCACCCTCAGAAAGGAATGGATACGAAACTACTGCTATCGTTAATGCCCCTGCTGCTCTTGCTAACCTAGCTATTACATGGGCCGAACCAGTTCCAGTACCTCCACCTAAACCTGCTGTGATGAAAGCAAGATCACATTCTTCAACCTCATTCTTAAGCGCTCTTTCAGATTCATAAGCTGCTTGTTCGCCTTTTTCAGGATCACCTCCTGCGCCTCGTCCACGGGCAGTTCTTCCAATCAATACTTTATTCCCTACCCCTACTCTAAGTAAATGCTGAGCATCTGTATTAATTGCCATTCCTCTAACGTATGTATCATCAAATAATCCTTCTTGTTCTAGCCTTGCTACAGTATTAGATCCACATCCTCCACATCCAAAAACTCGTATGCGTGGTTGAAGGGAAGAAAGTAGTTGAACAAGTTCAGAATCACTCTCAGTATCTATGGGTGCAGACGGTATTCCTTCATCCTCTTGAAGTTCTAATACACGGTCGATGATATTCTTCACAGTTCATAGGCGGATTGGGGAGAGGATAACCATTACCCTTCCAAGGTAGGCTTTGCTTGCTATTTCTTAGTATAATTTAATATTACGAATCATAATTCTAGTAATTGTTTTCTTGTACTATTAAATCTAACTAAAAATGTGTAAACTCCACCCCAGGCAGATATCGCTAGTGCTGCAGTCATGCCATTTAATTCATTATTTCCTAGTAATAGATATCCAAAATATTCATGATATGGGGTAATATCGATCCCTACTCCTCCAGTATATGCTTGCATAGCAGCAACTAGAAGTCCTACAAGAGTGACAATCATCCGATCTGCTCTAGAAAATCCCCCATATATTCTATCAAGTCCTACTGACTGTGCCTGTGTTCCCATATAAGACCCCAAAAGGGTTAGAAGTCCTGCGGCTAAACCAGCATTGGGACTGCTTACAAACGCAGCATTCATTCCAATCGCTACTAGTAAGCCCACATCGACAATACGATCTATGGTGTGGTCTAGGAAGTCTCCATATGCCCCGTCTGTACCTTGGTGTCTCGCTAACGCCCCATCTAAGGCGTCTAAGACTCCTGCAATTAATACAAGAATTACTGCTACTACTATCATCATAGCACCAGTTGTACTTATTCCAGATATGGACAATATATAGAACCCAGCAAGTGATACAAATAATGACGTCCAAGTGAGCACAGAAGGATCTAAATCTCCCATTTTTAGTACAAGTGGTTGTATTGCCTTCGTCCATGTGTCTCTCATTTTTTCAAACATATTATTCCTCCATTCTTCCAATCCAGTCAATTTCAGTATCTTCAGTAGTTGGTTTGAAACCATCTTGAATCCACTTAAGAATATATTCAAGAATCTCATTTGGATTATGTTCCGTAGTATCTAACTCTAACCAACCGTTTGATGTGTCTTTGTCATTCCAAGGCCCTCCAATTAATTCCCATTCTACATTTCCTTGAATTTTTTCTTTAGTATAATCTCTATTTTCTAATCTAGTTTGTAATACATCGGGTTGACATCTTAGAATAACCGTTGCATCACAGGGTAACTGATGACTCAAATGACCATCTACTATAATTGGATATTCTGATTCTTTAGACCAAGCAATATTCAGAAGATGATATAACTTTTCTAAATCAATAGGTTTGGAATTATCAGAACTATCAACTTCACCTAAACAATCGTATTTATTTGCTAAAGATTCTAGAGAAATAATAGTATATCCTTGTCCATTAAGTAATGATGCAATTGTACTCTTACCAGTTCCTGGAGTTCCGCTCAGAGCTAGTCGAAACCCTCCTTCCACGACTCTCGGCGATTGCTTTAACAGATGAATACTCCCTATTGTAGGCGTAACATTGACTTGATTATATCCTTCGCAGCCAAATAATGGTTGATACCGCAAGCATAGTCAGGGCCTTTGATCCTCGTGAAAGTAAACTAAATCTTTTATTGATTGCCGTCCCAATGACGATCTATTTCAATTACTTTGCACACGATGCAAATATATCTTTCATCACATCAATGATTGCGATAATGCCTCTCGCTTTCTTAATGGGTAAAGCAACAGAAGAAATTGCCCTAAGAACTTCTGAATCAGTTGGCGGGTTATTGAATGCAACTTTTGGCAATGCTGCGGAAATAATAATCTGTGTATTAGCACTTTTGACTGCATACGAGGCAGGAGTTGGCACAGAAACAGCAGAAATAATGATTAATATTGTACAAGCCAGTCTAATTGGTAGTATTCTTGGAAACTTGTTGCTAGTAATGGGACTTTCATTTGTTTGGGGAGGAATTCATCATTCGGAACAGAAGTTCTCAGAGACTCAAGTAAGTTCGAATGGTTCACTTCTTTTACTTTCAGTAATTGTTTTGATAATTCCAACCGTATTCAATTTCACAGTCGATGGTTCAGCGGGCGATGACGGTGTTGAGAAATTATCTCATGCTGCGGCAATAATTCTTTTGGCCATATACGGTTTCTTTCTTCTATTCCAATTAAAGACACATTCACATCTTTTTGCAACAGAAAATGTTCATCATGAAGAACCTCAAATGGATCAAAAAGATGCAATTGTTTTACTCATAATTGCTACTGTAATGGTTTCATGGATGGCTGAAATACTCGTTCATTCGGTAGAATCTGCCGCAGAAGAATATCATCTTCCATATCTTTTCATTGGAGTTATTCTTTTACCTCTGTTTGGTAATGCAGCAGAACATTTCACGGCTGTATCGGTTGCTGCAAAAAATAAGATGGATCTTTCTTTCGCAATATCTATTGGTTCTTCTACACAAATTGCAGTATTTGTAGCTCCTTTAATGGTGGTTATTGCTTGGATTCTAAATCTTCCACTAACTTTCGAGTTTGGTATCTTAGAGACAATCGCGGTTTTCCTTGCAGTTACAATAGCAAATTTAACAGCAGCAGATGGTAAATCAAACTGGCTTGAAGGACTAATGCTTTTAGCTACTTATGCAATTCTAGCCTTAGCCTTTTACTTCCATCCTTGAAACTACTAATTATAATAGTAATTACAACTCGCAATAAATATGGAGATTGGTATTGACAGTTTTGCTGAAGTAAAACTTGACAATGGTCTGAGTTACCCTGTTAATAGTGCTCAGTCAATCTCTGAATTACTTGATAGGATAGAACATGCAGATAAGATGGGACTTGATGTATTTGGAATTGGCGAACATTATCGCCGAGAATTCCTTGATTCTGCAAATTCTGTGATATTATCTGCCGCCGCTGCTCGAACAGAAAAGATTCGTTTGACTAGTGCAGTTACAGTTCTAAGTGCAGCAGATCCAGTTCGGGCTTTCCAAAACTTTGCAACACTTGACTTAGTTTCTTCAGGACGGGCCGAAATGGTTGTTGGCCGCGGTTCTTTTACTGAATCATATCCATTATTTGGCTTGAATTTAAATGAATATGATGAAATATTCTCAGAAAAATTAGATCTTTTATTATCTATTAGAGATAATGAAACTGTCAATTGGTCAGGTAAATTCAGACCCGCACTAAGAAATCAACAAATATATCCTAGGCCTCTACAAGAAAAATTACCTATCTGGTTAGGAGTTGGAGGAACTCCTCAATCCTTCGTTAGAGCAGGATTACTTGGGTTACCGCTGATGATTGCAGTAATAGGCGGCGAAACTCATCGTTTCCGTCCATTAGTAGATTTGTACAGAGAAGCCGGTGAACGCGCAGGTCACTCACCAAGCCAATTGAAAGTCGGCTTACATTCACTAGGTTTTGTTGCAAATGATTCCCAAGAGGCAAGAGATATCTATTTCCCTGGATATGCTAAAGCATTCACAAAAATAGGTCTTGAAAGAGGATGGCCTCCAGTCACTAGACATAGATTTGATGAACAAACTGGTCCACTTGGAGCATATGTAATTGGTGATCCAGAAGAAGTTGCTGAGAAAATAATTAGACATAGCGAGGCATTGGGCGGTATCTCTCGTTTTTCATTCCAATTGGATAATGCTGGACTTTCACATAATCAGTTAATGAATACCATAGGTCTGATAGGAAAAGAGGTCTCACCCCTGATAAATAAGGGACTTTAACCGATTAATCAAAGGCCAGATACTTATCCCTAATAATATGAGTCGTGTTCTGAACTGGTCTGAAGACGAACTCTCATCCTACTATTTTGAAAGAGAAATAGATTTATCTTGGCTCACTAAATCTTCTAGGCACCAGTTTCGGTGGAAGTCACTAAAGGGTCCTTGGATTACATCAGATCGAAGAATTTCTTCTTCAAAAAAATTAATTGAATTATTTTCTAATTCCATCCCTTCTGATGTTTATGTTTCAACTTCTTCATGGCTTAACCCAGTTAATCTTCCTAGAATTAAAGATACCAAAAAACCCTCTCCTATACTTTTAGATCATCTTGTTGTATTTGATATCGATATCAGGCCTTTTTGTCTTGTCCGATTAGAAGAAGCAAGAAAAGCAACTTTGGACTTAAGAAACTGGTTAATTGATAATACGGATATTCAGATTAGACACATCACATTTTCAGGAAGTAAGGGATTTCATATTATTGCAAAAGATCCAGATAGAGAATCTTTTTCTGAACCGGATCCTGTGTTAAGGGAAGAGAAAGTTAAATCTCAACGTAAGCGACTTTTGAATCAAGTAATTGAAGCAGGGCATCCTGTTGACAAGGTTGTAACTGCAGATACTAGACGTGTAATTCGTTTACCTGGAACTATTCATGGTAAGACCGGCTGGGTTTGTACAATTCTCAATGATGAATGGATTGAATTACCAGTAAATGAATGGATAAATAAAATTCCTAGACATGAATCTGCAATTAAAATTCCGAAAAGACCACCAATTAGAATACCTAAATTTTCTCTTCCTAAAATGAATCTAAGATTTTCATCAAAAAAAATAGCAAGTTCCCCTCAACATACTAGTTTAGAATTAAGTAGTCATGTTTCTGGAACCAATGATCGTTCTGCGTTTGTATCATGGTTACCTAGAAAATGGGGAGATATTCGTACATCTATTGAGAAATCACAAGAACTGTTCAGGCAGCTCAATTTAGGACCTATTGCATATTTTCATGATCATGAAAGAGTTTTAGCAATTATTCCGAGAGCGATTCCTAGAGATTTTCTGCTTAGTAAATTGTCTGAGAAAGACTTCAAGAATTTTGTTTATGAAACACGGCACATGGATCATAGTTGGACAAGAATCTCTGGTAGACTGCTTGGAGAAAATTGGGAAGGAGAGATTGAACCAGTAACAGTACTTGGATACGACTTCTCTGATGAATGTCTTCACCCTTGGTCAGCCCCTCATCTTGAGATATGTTCTCGTTTGGGTCTCCCTATTCGGGAGCATCAAGGTGATGTCTCAGGGAGTAATAAAGTTCCAATTAGAGTCGTAATCCGGCGTTGAGTTTATGTCCTTAGTTACAGACGACATCATGTCCCAAAGAAGGAGCCTCACGGCAATGACTGCAGATGCTACGCATCGATTAGACTGAACCCAGGGGTCATGGCGCCGGGACAGCGCCATGATCAAACAACAAGTATGGTGCGATAATGGGCTTTTTCGCTGATTTATGGAAATCTTTTCAGTCCCATACTCCTTCACAAAAATTTCCAAATCATAATCCTCGAGATTATCCTGTTAGAGACCCTAATCGTAAATTAACCAAACGTATGGAAATTCGATATAATCAATTAATTGCTAAATTAGGGCCATTGTCTTCTATTGATGAGGGAATAGAAAAACTCGATAAATTTATTCACCCTCGTCACGCCAAGCATTCAAGAAATTTCTTCACTCATCCTTATGTCCAAAAGACCTTGAAATTTAGTGATAGTCCAGAATTAGTTAATGAATCAGTAGGTGAATGGTGGAAAGTAGGTAAATCTGAGGATAAATCAGCAATTCCTTGGTCCTCTATTCCTGTTTCAGAAAATGTGGATATATGTGGCGACCCAAGTTGTTCCTCTGGAGTTAATGCCTTTGATTTCAGATGTTTTACCTGTAGGAAAAGATATTGTGATACGCATAAAGGCACAGGTATTGATTGTAAATCCTGTGAATCTTTGAGCTAAGTAAATACGCTTTTACTATGGAAATCTCCTCTTGGTGAAAGATCTTGTTCCACTGCCCAACGAACTTGCTCTCTTCCATCTTTACTGTAACCATACATTACTTCTCCTGGACTAACTTCAAAATTCCAATGCTTTTGGAAAATTGCTGCATCTTCCTTATTTTGAGCAAGTTTCTTAGGTACAGAATGGAACATAACTAACCTCTTTTTCTTTATTCTGAAATATTTTCCTATGACCTCAGGAAGTAATTTGCTCACCCAATTGTCACTAATCATCTTGACTTGTCTTGGAATCATATATCTTGGATTATCTAGTGGGCCTAGTACTTGTTTCATTGCTTCTGTGAATATTTTTGAATCTTCTTCAGAGGCATCTTCAAGATATGCTCTCATCCATCCTCCTCCTCTATCTCCTGATGCAATTGTAGGACTTGTTTTCAAATTACCAGTTTCTCTTAATGCACCAGAAACAGCAGTTGCTATTGCAAGTACTAATGATTCATCATTCCATTCTGGTCTCTGAAATGAAACACTCAATATAGGCCATCCACCTGAAAAACCATCCTTCATTTTCATTTCAATTGCTTCTTTTGGTTTCGCATTAAACGGTTCACCAATTTTCCATAATTCTCTGGTTCTTTCTCTATTCCTAGCTCTACGTATCATTTCATCATTGAATACGTCTAAAGTTTCTGAGATTCCCTCTGGACGAGCTTCAGTAAATGCAGCATGTACATGCCCTACCCCCTTCTCAATAGCACTATCGTCACAAACTCCATAGAGCCTCGAATGCTTTCTTTTGAAACGGTAATAATCATCAAAACCTTTACTGAATTCTTCTGCCAAGCATACAATATCCCAATTATTAGCAACCTTTTCTGGATTCTTTTTGTCGAGTCTAAATGAGCGTCCTCTTAATTGATTAATGCTCATACTAGTTGTTACTGTAGTCAAATCAATTAGAACATTAATTCTACTTGCATCCCAACCTTCTCCAAGTAGACCTCTGGTGCCAACTATACATTTTGTAACTCCTTCTTGAAATAATTCAGTAATCATTTCAGTATAGTATCTAGGCTTCCATTGATTACCCCTGCCTCTAATTTCACTATAACCGTCTTTTTTAGTATGCTCAAGTTTAATTTCTAATCCCTTTTCTTTAATCCATTGTTCAAATCTAGGTAATATTATTTCACACAAATCATCATCTACTAACACGGTGGAACCAGTCATTAGAACGGGATTAAGTCTATCAGTTGCCTCATCAACTAGAACCGAACGGAATGCTGCAATAGCTCCACCCGCATTCTTATCTAGAACTCCTTCAACTAGAGCCGTAGCAGATGTCTTCTCAAAGTCTGTAACAATTACTGCTCTAATATCCGGCCCCAATGCTTGCATCTCCGCAGTTAAGATCTCTCTCAAAGCATCATATTTTGCCGATGCATACGCCATTACACGCCCGACTGGTGACGCACATGGTCTCATTCCAGTTTCAGTAATTTGATGACCTAGCATTCTCAGCCTTTGGATAGCTACTTCTGCTAACTCATGATCTTTTTTATTTTTTGAACGAAGAAGCCCATGTCTGATATAACGATCTAATAAGGTAATCATGACTTGATTTTTTGTCAAATCCAAATCGATTAATTTTTGTTCAGGATATGGGACATTTTCTGGTAAATCTATATTTTTATACAGGAGATAAAGTCTAGCAGAATTAGCCAAATTTTCGTCTCTTTTAACGAACGAAGTCCAATTTTTTACTGACCCACTTGGGAGCAATAATTTACTTAGAATTTCAGTTAACCAAATATCTAATTTTGGTGTTCGATTTTTGGTATCTTCAGGTCCATTACTAATTTCTTCAATTAACTCCTCAAATTCTTTATCAACATTAGCTATATATCTTAATTCCTCGGGATTTGGCCTTACAAAATAGGCTAGATCTTGATAGGGAGATAAATTAGAATCTCTAACTAATGCTGGAACAGGTACTTCATAATCAACTTCTCCAAAAAATTCTTTGTATCTTTCACCATCATCAATACTCACTGAACCAATGTCAGGAGGTGTCGCTGTGAGCCCTAAAACAATTGGATTACCAAAATATTCTCTAATTTCGCTTAGAACTCTCCCCCAGTGTCCGAGCAGATGATGGCATTCATCAAGAATTATCAAGCCAATTCCGGTTTTCGCAAGGTTCTCTAGATTCTTTTTCGAAGATTCATGTAATACCCATAAAGCATTTCCATGAGTCGTGAAATCATCTCTTACTTGTTTTCTATATGAGCTAAACCTTTTTGTAAAATAATCCCTATTATTATCTTCCAAGTCTTTTATCCAAGCCTTAGCAGTTTCCTCATTATCTGCTTCGTTTTCAGAAATTAATTTTTTAATCCATATATCCATTGCAGCGCTATCAAGATTTTCATCAGCACGCTTTGGAAGTGTGACCGATTGGTAAGTAAGTGATGTAAGTAAACCTGGGGCGTTAGGATCCGTCCCAATTTGTTCTTCTTTCCCATCTAAATCGAATAGCTCTCTCGCTCTTGCAACCCATTGTGCCTGTATTGCTGAATTGGGACTTAGAACTAGTGTAGGCAATCTCACTAAATCCGACCATGTATACAACCCTAGTACTGTTTTTCCAGAACCTGGTGGAGCTACGATATGCAAGTTCTTTTCACCTGATTCTAATTGTTTACGAATAATATCTGATGAAGCAACCTGCGAAGGCCTTAATTTTCCAGAAAAACCAATCTGCCCGAATTCCTCCATACCAATGTCTCAAGTATCAGAGATAAAGAAATTATTCACTACGATGTTTTAGAAATACTATTCTTATTTGGTTTAACCAAAGATTGACGGTAAAGGACCGATTGGGAGAATCATGGTTGTATCTGAGCCGGGGCTAAGGCGAGTGACGAATACTCGTTTAATCGATCATGATGGCAAAGTTAACTTTGGTAATTTTTTACTACATGACGATGGAACTTATTCACTTAGCAATGGTGATGAGGATGTTATTGAAACCATAGATGGTTCAATGCGCTTAATTACTCGCTCATTCCAAAATTGGCACACACATCTAGCCATGGTTCTTAATCGTGGCATGGGGGAAGGTTTACCACTAATGGAGTGGTTAGAAACCTCGATATTTCCGGTTGAAAAACTCCTAACTCCCGAGTTTGTTGCAGTGGGAACACGTGCAGCAGCAGCCGAACTAATATCGACAGGTACAACATTTGCTTGTGATATGTACTTTCATACTGAAGTAATAGGAGATACTCTTGCTGAAACTGGGCTCCGAGCTGAATTATGTGGGCCAATAACCGATGGACTCACACCTAATTTCAAAACAGGATCTGGTGATGCTTTGAGACATATGGAATCTCTAATCAAGAATGGTTCTTCACGCCCAGATAGAATCTCATATGGCATAGGTGCCCATTCAGTTTATGTTTGTAGTGAAGAAACTTTGAGAAAAGCGTCGGAAGTTTCTAAAAAAACAAATTGTAAACTTAGCATTCATACCTCAGAAACTCGTAAAGAAGTCGCTGATTGTCATGCAGCAACAGGAATGTATCCAATCGAGTATCTTGATTCATTAGATTTTTTTTCTGATGGTAACACCGTATGCGCTCATTGTGGTTGGGTTACAAAAAAAGAAATGAGGATATTGGCCGGACATGATGTTCATGCTGTCCATTGTCCAACTTCTAATCAGAAACTTGCCTGTGGTGGAACACTTTCGTATCCGGCTATGATAGATGCAGGTGTTGATGTCAGATTAGGTACAGATGGGGCTGCAAGTAATAATAGTCTTGATATGCGTGCAGAATCTAAGGCTGCAAGTTTAGTCCAAAGACACGATCATTGGGATGCAAAAATCCTCAATCCTATTGAAACATGGAAATTAGCTACTAAAGATTCCAAAGATTGGATAACTTGGGATCTTGATGATATTCGAATGCGTCCATTTGGTAAAGATAGCCGTAGAATACTTGCTAACGTAATATATTCCGGTGGAAGAGTACTAGACGTTCTAGTTTCTGGTGAACCTCTACGCCGTAACGGGAATACTCTGACAATAGATGAGAGTCTTGTAGGCCAAGATATTGAAGAAGCAGTCGTAGACTACTATGCTGGAATCTAAATAATTAGATCGAGTTTTCACTCTGATTTTTTGACGTTAATAGCATTAGGGCCTTTAGGACCTTCACCGACTTCGAACTCAACA
>Ga0209090_10000150_pt1 | contig 41641 bp, 39 predicted proteins | sample ArcticOcean_MG_C_9_FD_187432 | JGI IMG/M metagenome (GOLD analysis project Ga0209090, IMG submission 187432) | Marine microbial communities from western Arctic Ocean - ArcticOcean_MG_CB2_152 (SPAdes) (version 2) | ecosystem: Environmental > Aquatic > Marine > Oceanic | place: Arctic Ocean... | reverse complement strand
CGCAATTTGGCAGAGTTAATGGGCAAGCTCATCTTGAAAAATGGTGATAAAGACGATGATAATGCATTGTTTGGCATTAACTTTGGCAAAAGCCACCCCATAGTGGCAGTAGGTGCACCTGCCGAAACCTATTACCCACAAGCGGCAAAGAGCCTTAATGTGGATCTTATATTACCTCAGTACGGCCATGTGGCAAATGCTGTCGGTGCAGTTATGGGCAGCGTAGTGCAGCGTTCAGAAATTGTTATTACTCAACCGACTCAAGGTATTTTCCGCATCTTTCACGGCGCAACACCGTTTGATTGCATAGACTTAATAGATGCGTTCAGTCAAGCTGAAACCATCGTTAAACAACAGGCCTACACCCTAGCTAAATCTGCAGGAGCTGCTGAAGTGGACATTCGGATCCGTCATAACAATAAACACGTTATTTCTGAGCTAGATGGTGAATTATTTGTAGAAGCTAAAATCAGTGCAATTGCCACGGGCAAACCTGTCTTAGACCTAAACGTAAATGCCTAGGTGATGACAAATGCCACATTAGAAGAGCAATTACAAAACCATGGATTGAAACTGCTTAGTGTTATTCAACAAGGTTCAATGCTCACGAGTGGTCAAAGCTTAGTATTAATAGGCAACAGCAGCAAAGGTATGTGGCCTGCGTTTAGCCAGAGTGAGGAATATAAATTAGGGAAAAGCAATCCCTTGGATCGCTGGAGTAAGCGCCTCGGTCAACAACTGGCAAATCAATACGGTGGCCGTGCTATTTATCCTTTTACTGGGCCACCCTATCAACCGTTTTTGAGTTGGGCACAGCATAATGGTGATAGTTTTCAAAGCCCACTTGGATTGCATATACACCACCAGTATGGTCTCTGGCACGGGTATCGATTTGGTCTCATCCTTGATCAGCACCACCTACGCAAATCTAATTTCGACCAACCCAAAGTAACTCATCATCCATGCCCCACCTGTATACAACCCTGCATGCAGGCTTGCCCCGTAAACGCCTTTACCTCCAATGGTTATGATGTCGTAGCTTGTCGCACTTATGTTCAACAAAACCCTCAAACTTCTTGCGCTCAAAATGGATGCGCAGCACGCTTGGCCTGCCCAGTCGGTCCAACTGCTGGTTATATTCCTGAACAGCACCAATACCACATGGCTGTTTTTGCTCGCCAAGTTTAAAAAACCTAATCTATCTATGTATACAAAAATATCAATTTATTTATTTATTGGTTAAATAACTGATAAAAATAAATACTTGTATACAAGTAATAATTTAGCTAGTCTTAATCATCACTCTATAGTCGATACCTAATGATGCTCGCTACATCCCCACTACCACCAGTTTCACTGAGCTCTATTGGGGCTAATCCACGGTTATCTAACGAACACATTTTACAACATTTACGACGCCGAATTTGTACCCTACAACTTGCACCTGGTCTGCGATTGTCTGAGGTGAAATTAGCACAGGATTATTACGTTAGCCGCACTCCCATACGGTGGGTATTAAATCGTTTAGAAATGGAGGGTTTGGTTAATACACGCCATGGCGCAGGCAGCTACGTGACCGATGTGAATTGGCAGAAATTGCGCTCGATTTACCATTTACGCATTGATTTATATGACACGGTGATTCGACTAAACCACTATTCTATCATTGACAACGATGTAGCCTGGTTACAGCGTTTTCAAAGCCGAGTTGAGTCCAGCCAATGGACTAACCAAAGCTTATCAGAAGCAATCATGGACCTGTTCGAGTTTAGCAGCACCTTGATCGACGACCCTCATTTGACCCAATTTTCCAACCAACTCTATTTTAACACCACCCGATTTTGGTGGTTATTACATTCAAGCAAAGATGCCTTACATATAGAACAGCAGAGCTTAGAAACAGAACTTACTCAACTCATCAAGGCACTAAATCTTGGCCAAATTGATGTCTATTTTGCGATTAGAAAAAGTTACCTAATGGCTAATTATCGCAAGCTTAAACAGCTTTACCAAGATAATTGGGGATTTGATAAAAGCGCCGACCCTACTAATTTGATGGAAATGTTAGATGAATGATCTGACCTTGAATTTTAGTCGTGATGAATATGCCCAACGCTTAGCAAAAGTGCGTCAAAGCATGGCTGAACAGGGTATTGACACCTTACTAAGCCATGATCCATCCAATATTTCTTGGCTTACAGGTTATGATGGTTGGTCATTTTACACCCCACAATGTGTCATTGTTGGCCCCATCGGTGAACCCGTTTGGTATGGTCGCGGCATTGATGCCAACGGTGCACGGTGCACGGTGTATATGGATGAAGAGCAAATCAGTGGTTTTGGTGATCATTATGTGATGAACCCACCTCATCACGCTATGGATTATCTCAGTGCAACAGTACTGCCAGAACGGGGTTGGGGCACAGGTACCATAGGCGTGGAAATGGACAACTATTATTACACTGCCCAAGGTCATGCCGCTTTAGTGAAGGGTTTACCTCAAGCTAAACTAGTGGATGCGACGGGATTGGTAAACTGGTGCCGTAAAACAAAATCGCCACTAGAAATTGAGTATATGCGTATTGCAGGCCGCATCGTCAGTAAAATGCACCACACTATTCGTGAAAAAATTGTCGTAGGTTTGCCAAAACATCTGCTAGTGGCAGAAATTTATCATGCTGGCATCAGTGGTGTAGATGGTTTAGCTGGCGATTATCCAGCCATAGTACCTATGCTGCCTTCTGGTGCTGATGCTTCGGCTCCTCATTTGACATGGGATGCACGCCCCATGAAATCTGGCGAGGCTACTTTTTTTGAAATCGCCGGTTGTTATAAACGTTATCATTGTCCCTTGTCTAGAACTGTTTATTTAGGCACACCAGATGCTACCTACATGAAAGCCGAAGAAGCAGTGCTTGAGGGCCTAGAAAACGGGCTTTCCATTGCCAAACCTGGGGTACGTTTCGGAGACATTGCCGCTAGCCTAAGGCAAACCTTGTCCACACACGGGTTCGATCGTGGCGATGCTCGTTGCGGCTATCCTATTGGCCTAAGCTATCCACCAGATTGGGGCGAGCGCACCTATAGCCTGCGGCCCAGTGACGACACACTACTGGAAGCCGGCATGACCTTTCACTTTATGCCCGGCCTTTGGATGGACACTTGGGGTATGGAGACCACCGAATCTGTACTGGTTACGGCTACCGGTTGTGAGCCACTGGCCAATGTCAGCAGAGCAACTTTTATTAAATAATGTGAGTCGTTATGAGTTCTGACCAATTACCTAACAGCAGCATTAGCGCCACTATCGACTTTAATGCCGATGGTGTACAACACGGTTTCTTGCAACTGCCCTATTCCAGTGATCGCTCTGCTTGGGGCAGTATTATGATTCCAATTTGTCAAATAAAGCATGGTCATGGGCCCACTGCGTTGCTCACTGGCGGCAACCATGGTGACGAGTATGAAGGCCCCACAAGCCTACTTAAGTTAGCCAACTGGCTTGACGAAACCCAGGTACAAGGCCGTGTCATCATTGTGCCCATGATGAACCAACCTGCTTTTGAAGCCGGCAGTCGTACATCACCTATTGATGCTGGCAATATGAACCGCGCTTTTCCAGGTCACCCTTGCGGTACCCTGACCGAACGCATTGCTGACTACTTTAATCGTATTTTGGTACCTATGTGTGATTATGCGCTAGACATCCATTCTGGTGGTAAAACTTTGGACCTTGTCCCCTTTGCTGCCGCCCATCGTTTAGAGAATAAAACCCAAGAACAAACCTGTATCAATGGTGCTTTATTATTTGGCGCGCCTTATACCCTGTTAATGGTAGACATCGACGCTACCCAACTCTATGACACCGCCGTTGAAAGCCAAGGTAAAGTATTTGTTACAACGGAGTTGCGAGGTGGCGGCACCACCACTCCATGCTCGATGGCCATTGCCGACCGGGGGCTACAAAACTTCCTTAAGTTTACCGGCATCATTGCTGGCGAGCCTGATCTACCCCAAGCAACAAAGCTATTAGAAATGAAAGGCGCATCCTGTTATCACGTTAGCCAAGACCAAGGTGTATTGGAACTTATGGTGGCCATTGGCGAGCACGTTAAGCATGGTGATTTACTCGCCAGCGTACATAACCGTCATCGCACGGGCGCCCCTGCTAGCCACTACTACGCTGAAATGAGCGGCATAGTTCTTGGTCGTCGACATGCTCCCCTGACAGAAATTGGTGACGTTATTGTGGTACTAGCAAGTGTGCTTGGTGGTGCCAAGGACTACCAGCCATGACACCAGTCTGTGCAGTTGGCATTGAGCATGCAGTAACAACTAACAAACCAGCATTTATGGTTTAACTGGAACAGACGCACAAGACAACGCTAATAAGTGTTTCGCAGCCCAGTGTGTAGGACCATATCAACCCTATAGGAGTTTTCCATGAGTATCGATACCCAAGCCCTACTGGCAAGTGATCGTAAAAACGTATTCCACGCCTCAACCCACCTCAAACAATATGCCGATGGTGATTTAGCTGGCCGCATTATTACCGGTGGTAACGGCATTCGCATACGCGATTCTGAGGGTGTAGAACTGATCGACGCCTTTGCAGGGCTGTATTGTGTAAACATCGGCTATGGCCGTCAAGAAATGGCCGAGGCCATTTATGAACAAGCAAAACAACTGGCCTATTACCACACTTATGTAGGCCACACCAACGAGGCCCTTGTTGAGTTGTCGGAACGTATCATTCAATTATGCCCGCCGGGCATGAGCAAAGTGTATTACGGCATGTCCGGCAGTGATGCCAACGAAACTCAAATGAAGCTCGTTTGGTACTACAATAACGTCCGTGGTTTAACCGATAAAAAGAAAATAATTAGTCGCGACCGTGGCTACCATGGCTCTACCATTGCTTCTGGCTCACTCACTGGCTTACCGTTATTTCATAACTATTTTGACCTACCATTAGACCGAGTAAAACACACGTTAGCGCCTCATTATTACCGCCGTGAAGACAGCAATATGACAGAATTGGAATTCTCTCAACACTGTGCCAATGAGTTAGAAAAGATGATTCTAGAAGAAGGCCCAGACACGGTGGCGGCGATGATTGCTGAGCCAGTGTTGGGCACCGGCGGTATCATCCCACCACCAAAAGGTTACTGGAACGCGATTCGTAAAGTGCTTGATCAATACGATGTGCTGCTCATTGCCGATGAAGTTGTATGTGGTTTTGGCCGATTGGGTGAAAACTTTGGTTCCATTTTATATGATATGAAACCTGACTTGATAACCGTAGCCAAAGGTCTTACATCGGCCTACCAGCCTCTTTCGGGGGTTATTGTGGGAGACAAGGTGTGGCAAGTATTAGAGCAAGGCACAGACCAGTGGGGAGCCATCGGCCATGGTTACACCTATTCTGGTCATCCCATCGGCGCAGCTGCTGCCTTGTGTAACTTAAACATTATTGAACGCGAAAATCTCACTGCTAATGCCAAAACTACGGGTGACTATATGCAACAACGAATGGCCCAAACCTTTGCAGATCATCCACTGGTAGGAGAAAGTCGCGGTGTGGGAATGCTCCACGCATTAGAATTTGCAGCCAATAAACAACAGCGTAAAGGGTTTGATGCCAACCTAAAAGTTGGCCCACAAATTTCAGCTGCATGTATGGCTGAAGGCATGATTGCAAGGGCCATGCCCCATGGAGATATCTTAGGATTTGCCCCTCCTTTGATCGCAACGCCAGATGACGTTGACGGCATGGTTGAACGAGCTCATGGAGCTGTTAACAAAGTGATGAATCAGCTCATCCGTAGTGGTGATTGGAAGGGTTAACAAATATACGCTAGTGTTTTGGCAACAAAGCACTAGCAAATTGTTCGCCGCGCTCAAGCCATTGGGCCAAATCTTCGTCCTCAGCAAGCCCGTGGGCATCCACCATAACCCAACCTTTCATAGGTCGGCCAGTAAAATTAAACTCCTGTGTATGTGGCAGAGCTAACGCATGAGCATAGCAGGGAGGGCCCACCCTTACTACCATGCCTTCACCCATAATACCCACACACATGTTACCAGAGATCATAAAACCCAAACCACCGAACATCTTCTTCTCTGTGGCATAAGGGTTGTCAGCCAACAGTTCCCTAACACGTTGCGCTAAACCTTGGTCAAAAGCCATTAAATGCCCTTGTTGGAACTATGATTTAAATATGCTATCGCCAAGTTGATCAATGCACTGTTTAGCTTTGAATAAACTTAACTCGTGACAACCTTCGATGCTGTGTGACTGATCAGCACGAATAAAGTGATGCTCTTTACCGTCATTACGAATCCACCCCTGCACTCGAAAACTGCCACCTTCTTTTAGCGGCTGGGTTTCAATACTAAAACCTTTATGTTCGTGATGCTGGCTGTCCTTAGCGCCTTTTTTGTCAGAGCCTTCTTCGGTAGGCCGAAAGAGGAATTCTTTAATATTAGATAATAAACCCATGACTTAAATCGCCTGCACGTAAATAATGATGAGCATATGATTTTAAAGTAAACCACGACATAATTTAAGTCATGGATATAAATAAAGCCACTTTGCGTAAAATTGATTATAAAAAAGCCCAGCAAGTGCCAGGCTTTATAGGTTTTGCTTAAAACTTTAGATCAAGAAGGAAACGCGAACTGCTTACCTTCACGGACACCACTAGAAGGCCAGCGTTGAGTTACCGTCTTACGTCGAGTGTAGAAACGAATGGCATCAGGGCCATGAGCACCTAAATCACCGAACAAAGAACGCTTCCAACCACCAAAGCTATGATAAGCAACGGGCACGGGTAGTGGTACGTTAATACCCACCATACCTACTTTAATATTGTCAGTGAAATAACGCGCTGCTTCGCCATCACGGGTAAATATGCAGGTACCATTACCAAATTCGTGATCATCAATCAGCTGCATGGCTTCTTGCATAGTATCAACACGGACAACGCATAACACAGGGCCGAATATTTCTTCTCGATAAACCACCATGTCTTTGGTGACCTTGTCGAACAAACAACCCCCTACAAAGAAGCCGTTTTCATGTCCGTCAACAACTAATCCGCGGCCATCCACGACGAGATCTGCTCCTTGCTCAACACCTTGACCTACGAGACTACGCACACGCTCTTGGGCTGCGGCAGTAATCAATGGCCCCATTTCGTTGCTAACATCGGTACCATTGCCTACCCGTAGCGCTTCTACTTGAGGTTTTAGTTTGGCCACCAATTCGTCAGCAGCTGCATCACCTACACAAACAGCTACAGAGATAGCCATGCAACGTTCGCCACAAGAGCCATAAGCAGCGCCCATGAGTGCGTTTACTGCATTATCCATATCTGCATCAGGCATTATGATAGCGTGGTTCTTAGCGCCTCCTAAGGCTTGCACACGTTTGCCATTGGCAGTGCCTGTGGCATAAATATATTCAGCGATGGGCGTAGAGCCTACAAAGCTCACCGCCTGTACACGAGAATCTTCAAGAATTGTGTCCACGGCAATCTTGTCACCGTTAACAATGTTAAACACGCCATCTGGCAAACCTGCTTCTTTAAGCAACTGACCAATAAGTAGAGGCGCACTTGGATCCCGTTCAGACGGCTTAAGTATGAACGTATTACCACAAGCTATGGCCATTGGGAACATCCACATAGGCACCATGGCTGGGAAATTAAACGGCGTAATGCCAGCAACCACACCTAAGGGTTGGAATTCAGACCAGCTATCAATCGCTGGGCCAACGTTTTTGCTGTGTTCGCCTTTTAACAATGTAGGTGCACCACAGGCATATTCCACTACTTCAATGCCACGAATGAGCTCACCAGACGCATCGTCTAGCACTTTACCGTGTTCGTTAGTGAGGGCTGCACATATTTTGTCAGAATTTTCTTCGAGCAGTTGCTTAAAGCGGAACATCACCCGAGCACGTTTTTGCGGTGGAGTATTTCGCCAGGCTGGAAAAGCTGCCTGTGCTGCAGCAATAGCATCTTCTACAGTGCTTTTGCTGGCTAAGGCGACTTGACGCACAACCTTACCAGTAGCTGGGTTAAATACGTCTTGTACACGCTGAGTATCAGCAACAATTACGCCATTAATAAAATGTCCTACAACTTGCATTTTGTTTCCTCACTGTCCAAATTTAGGACTTAATTGGTTATATGGTGAAATATAGTACACTTGCAATATCAAAAGCACTATTGGCTAAATATCTAACTGGGGGGTTAGTCCAAACTTTGAATGGCATCACCTAAAGCATTTATTAAACGAGTAATATCTTCTTTTTCACTCACAAAATTTGGCCCTAACTGAATAGTATCACCACCATAACGCACATAAAAACCAAGATCCCACGCCTTCATTGCAATTTCGTAGGGACGTCTGGCAGGCTCGCCTGGATAGGATTCTATGGTTAAAGCCCCTGCTAAACCATAATTGCGAATGTCACTAACATAGTTTAAGCCTTTCAAGCTATGAATAGCCTCTTCAAAATGAGGAGCAAGGTCTGCCGCGCGCTGGGCCAATTGGTCATTCTCGAATATATCCATAGCGGCTAAACCAGCAGCACATGCTATAGGATGCCCAGAATAGGTATAACCGTGGGGGAATTCCACCATGTACTCCGGCCCCCCGGCATCCATAAATGTTTGGTATATCTCACTTTTTGCAACCACAGCACCCATTGGAATTGTGCCGTTAGTTAATGCTTTAGCAAGGTTCATTATGTCAGGGATCACACCAAATGCATCGGCACCAAAAGCTGCACCTGCACGACCAAAGCCAGTAATTACTTCATCAAAAATCAACAATATATTGTGGTCATCACAGATTTTACGTAAGCGCTGTAAATAACCCTGAGGTGGCACAACAACACCAGCTGAACCTGCAAAAGGCTCAACAATAACAGCGGCAATATTTGATGCGTCATGCAACGCAATTTGTTCTAACAAATGGTCAGCGAGTTCAACGCCGTGTTCTGGCAAGCCTTTACTGAAAGCATTTTGAGGTAACAAAGTATGGGGTAAATGACCAGCTTCTATGCCAGTGCCATACATCTTACGATTAGCAGCTATGCCTCCAACACTTATGCCACCATAGTTTACTCCATGATAACCCTTACTGCGCCCAATTAGTTTAGTTTTGCTGGGCTGACCACATTGACGCCAATAAGCGCGGGCCATTTTTAATGAGGTGTCAGCAGATTCTGAACCAGAATTAGTAAAGAACACGTAATCTAAACCTTCTGGTGTCATTTTGGCTAATCGGTCTGCCAATTCAAAGGCCTTTGGATGACCGTACTGAAAGGCTGGAGCATAGTCCATGGTTTTCATTTGTTGATGCACAGCTTCTGTAATTTCTGGTCGATTATGACCAAAACCACAACACCATAAGCCTGAAAGGCCATCATAAATACGACGGCCATCCGCAGTAATATAATGGCTTTGTTCAGCCGACACGATCATACGTGGCTTTTCTTTAAACTGACGGTTAGCGGTAAACGGCATCCAATAGGCTTCGAGCTGTTCGCGGCTCAAATCCCCAGTCAATGATTCAAAACTCATGGGTGAAACTCCATCGTTAATATTAAATATAGTTTAGGCTTGCATTTAAAACAGTTAAATATTAAGTTATTTACACTAACTTAACTAAATGGTTAACTAATTACGATGTCAAGACACCTTGGTTTAAGCCGCTTGTCCGATATAGATTTGCGCCTATTACGCATCTACAGAACAGTTGTTGAGGCAGGCGGTTTTGCCGCAGCTGAAGTTGAGCTTAACATCAGTCGGGCAGCTATTAGTATGGCCATGGGGGATTTAGAAACTCGCTTAGGGTTACGCCTCTGTCAACGTGGGCGAGCGGGTTTCTCTGTAACCGATGCAGGACAACAGGTATATGAAGCCATTTTACAATTATTCACCTCTATAGAAGGCTTTCGCACTCGGGTTAATGCCTTACATGACCAACTCAAAGGTGACTTGAATATAGGAATTGCTGGCACCCTTGTCACCCTACCACACATGAAAATCACTAATGCGCTACGCCAATTAAAGTTACAGGCATCCGACATTGGCATAAACATTAGCATGATGCCGCCTAATGAGATTGAAAAGGCAGTATTAGATGGTCGTTTACATGTGGGCGCTATTCCCCGTCTAAGAAAAATTGCCGAACTAGAGTACATGCCGCTTTATGAAGAGAAATCTAATCTGTATTGCAGTCACCACCACCCATTATTTGACATTGCCGAACAACAAGATGTGATTCCCTTGGTGCCAAATTATGCCGCTGTGGCTCCAGCCTACGCTCAAACAGCGGCCACAAAAACTCAATATCAAAAGCTAAAAACCAGCTCCACTGCCAACGATAGAGAAGGCGTTGCCTTTCTTATTATGACAGGCTGTTTTATCGGTTATTTACCTACCCATTACGCTGCCCAATGGATACAACAAGGTAAAATGAAACCCCTGTGTGAGAGCCATTTCCACTACACCACTGATTATGCTGTAATTCATAAAAAAAATGCGCCAATGAATTACCTCGTGGACGCATGGTTCAAGGAGCTAATAAAGACTTAACCCAAATGTGGTAGTTGCGCCGCAGCCCTAGTGGATAACCACTGGGCCCCCTGTTCAGTGATAACAATATTCTCCTCATGAACCATCTGCTTCACTTTACCGTCACCATTTAGATAAGACATACCAGGTTCCAGAGTCATAATCATACCCACTTCTAGCACAGTGTCATCGGTTGCCGTGTTAGATGGCCATTCTGTAAGATCTGAGCCAAGACCGTGGCCTAATCGTCCTACGTCATTTCCCAAGGCACCACCTGCTTGCATGATAGGCCACATGGCACGATATAAGTCACTGGTTGTATTGCCAGGTTTGGCGACAGCAAACCCCGCATCCGTAGCAGCATAGACTGTTTCATAGGCTGCTTTTGTTTCTTGAGAGCAATCCCCGAAGCACCAGTTACGGTCGAAATCACAAAAGTAGCCTTGCCACACAGTACCCGTATCAATGATTAATAAGTCGCCTTCTTCAATCACCCTGTCCGTTGGCCCCATAATAATATCGTCGTAGCCGTCTGGGCCTGAAGACGACACAATAAAGGGTGAATGATCTGCCCCCTGGCGTAACAGCTCCATTCTAAATTCAGCCACCACGTCACGCTCAGTCATGGCAGTACTAGCAAACCCTGGAAGTTGAGCAAATGCTTTAGAAGTAATCCCACACACGTGGGCAACACGATTAATTTCTGCTGCAGATTTGATACTGCGCAAGTGTAAGACTTCACGACTTACATTGACCAACTCAAGATTGCTTGATGTATACAAAGACTGCACTTGCTGCTGAGGCATGCGTAAGTGTGTTTCTCGGCCAAGGGTCATACCTAAACGACCAAACCGCTTAGGTAATTCGGCCAGGGTTTGGCTCAACAAGCTTACCCCATCATCTTCTGGAAATGGTGAGGGCCAGGCACGCACATCATCCACCCATGTACTACTCATGCCTACTACACCAATTGTGGGAATCACAGCAATAGGTTTACCAATTGCCGGCAAGATCAAAAACCAAGGCCGCGTAGGACTTTGCCAAAACTGGGTAAAATAGCCAGAGAAATAACGCACATTGGTTTCGGTGGTTAATAAAACACCATCTAAATTAAGCTCTCGCATCATGGCTTGTGCACGCGCCATGCGATGCTCAAACTCAACTAAAGAAAACTGCCGCTGCGGTGCGCCTGTTAATGGGTATTGAGTCATTATATTTACCTCAGTTTAGTTAGACATTTTTAAGTGCCAAACACTAATTGCTGATAAAGCTCAGGATCAGTAGCACCCTCTGTGCCTAAGACTAATACTGTGCTTTGTTCATTAAGCCCTAAAGTCGCCCGCCATTGAGGGTGTTGCGCACCAATAATGCAAGCAGCTAAACCTGCAACAGCCGATTCTCCAGCTTCAATACTTGGGCTATTTTGCTCCAAGGCTTGCATACATGGAGCTACGGCATCCTCACTTAAAGTGATAAAGTCATCCGCCCCTTGGTCTAATATATCCCAAGCAATATGAGAGACTTCACCACAAGCCAAGCCTGCCATTAACGTATCTAAGTCGCCTTCTACTACTTTTAACTCTCCAGCCTTAGCGCTTTCTTGTAAACAATTTGCAGCCTCTGGCTCTACCACAACAAACCGAGGGCGTTGCTCTGCCCATAGGTCCCAAAAGTAGCCACATACTGCCGCAGCTAAGCCACCGACCCCAGCTTGGATAAAAACGTGAGTGGGTATTACGCCATTAAGTTGTTCAACGGCTTCAGACAACATCACCGTATAGCCTAAAGCTACATTGGCTGGCACTTCTGTGTAACCTTCGTAGCTAGTATCAGAAATAATCGAACGGCCATACTGTTTTGCATCTATTGCGGCTTGACGGACAGACTCATCATAATTGCCCTTAATACGAATCACCTGAGCAGCGTAGGCTTCCATAGCCGCTTGACGGCCAGTAGAGACATCACGATGGATATAAATAATGCACTGGCAACCAAACATTTGTGCACCCCAAGCCACAGATCGACCATGGTTACCGTCGGTCGCACAGCTAACTACCACGTCTTTTAATTGCTCTTTGTATTGCCCCGATAATAGCTGCGCCATAGTCGGTTGTTCGCCGTTCAATTGGCCTAAATGCTGCTGTAGGAATTGGGTCACAGCGTATGCACCACCTAAGGCTTTAAAGCTCTTTAAACCGAACCGGCTACTTTCATCTTTATAATAAATTTGGCCTATATTAGCCTGCTCAGCCATGCCAACCAGCTGGTGCAAGTCGGTAACTTGGTAATTGGGCCAAGTAGAAATCATTTTTAAAGCTTGCTTGCCTTTAGCCACGCTAAGCATAGCTTGGCGCTGGGGGCCATAAACTAACTTAGTATCAGCTTTAGGATTGTGAAAAAAATCTAACCGACCCGGTAAAACGGCAGTTGATGATGTCATATAAACAACTCCAAAAAAGTATTCAATTAAATAACTAGTTGCGGCTTGGCCACATGGCCTGTGCCACACCAGCTGCAATTAAAGCGATACCCGCCAAACCCTGCAGGCCCATGGCTTCACCAAATAAAAACCAGGCCTGTATTGCTACTGCTGGTGGCACCAAATAAAACAGACTACCCACCTTGGTCGCAGCACCTTGGCGCATCATAATCATGAGCAATAACACCGCTCCAATAGATAGGGCTAATACTTGCCAAGACAAACTCACAATAAACTGCCACTGCCAATCTACAACGCGTGTTTCAAAGGTAAACGCAATAATCAAACTAAAACCTAGCGCTGCAGCATACTGCAACCAAATAGAGGTTAGGTGATCTGCTCCATGGCAATATTTCTTTTGATATAGCGTACCAAAAGAGATTGCCAACAACGCCGCTCCTACCAGCACCGGGGACCAGCCAGAAAAGCCGTAAAAAATAGTACTTGCGTCAACAGAAAACTGTTCACCTAACACCAAGTAGAGCCCAGCCAAACCCATGAACAAACCCAGCCACTGGCGCTTTGATACACGCTCGCCCAACATAACTCCTGCGAACAAAGCCATAGTTAAGGGCTGCAAACCAATGACCATTGCACTTAAGCCAGCTGGCATACCTAAGGATATGGCTTTAAAAATACCACCCAAATATACCCCGTGCAGCAACAACCCAACCACCATACAATGAGCAGCTAAACGCCATGTTGAGGGCCAGCGGCTATTAAATAACTTGGTGATTACCCACAGCACCGCAAGGGCAAGGGCAAAACGATAGCTTAGTAAAGTAAAGGGCTCAGCATAGGATTTGCCTAATTTAGCCGCCAAAAAACCCGTACTCCATACCCATACAAAAATCCATGGCATTAGGCGAACGAAGGTGCGGTTTAAGGTTATAGACATAACAATCATTAGGCTGGCAATTTGGCCGCCTATCTTGTCACACGCTGAGGTTTTTTTACAAGGGATATTATGACCAAATTCGTGTCAGCCTTAATCGAGTCGATCAGCACCTATTTATTGTATTTTTTATGCCTTGTAATATTTCTCATAACCCATGGTCTTTTATGGCTTTTTAACGAACATAATTCTAATCAATAGAACCAAAACTCTCATCATAAATTCTATAAAACGTGGTGTATTACTGCGCTGTATTGTAGGGTTAGCTTTTGCTGGCCAAAATACCTTTGGTATGACAGCATAAGGCCTGCCTCTTAATTGAAGCAGGCTTTTTTATGTACAGGATCAATTATGTCAGTCTACCCACAAACGCAAATCCTAGATGCCCTTAATAGCTACCTAGCAGAATCCCCTTTACCTGACGAGTTATGGATTTTTGCCTATGGTTCGTTAATGTGGAATCCAGAAATGCAGGTCATAGAGAGCCAGCAAGGAAAAGTCCACGGTTTACAGCGAGGCTTCAATTTATTGTCTACGGTGCACCGAGGCACTCAAGAGCAGCCTGGGCTAGTTTTATCTTTAAGAGATGGAGGCTATTGTGAAGGCTTGGCATTTCGCATTGCACAAGCATCTAAGCAGGAAGATTTTAAAAACTTGTGGCTACGAGAAATGGTGACTATGTTTTACCAGCCCCATATATGCCAGGTTACAACCGACATTGGCATAATCAATGCTATTACCTTTGTTGCAGATCAACAGCACGAACAATACGTCGATTTTGACGCCGCTCAATGTGCCAGTATGATAGACCAAGCTCACGGTGGCAGAGGCAGTAATATGGATTACTTCAACAATACTTCTACGCACCTGCAGAAACTCAACATCCATGACCCATTATTTAGCAGTATTAGTGCGCATTGGGCTCATTAAGGCTTTCTTTTTGGTGGTATTTTTTCCAGCTGATAGATTGACTCACCTAAATGCTCCAGTTGTGCTTGTAGCAAAGCTCGTGCGTCATCAATGCCACGGTTGTAATAAAACGGACCCATGGTTTCACTAATAAAATCCAGCAGGAACTGCGCTTAAAAACTGCCTAACTCTCGGTTTAATTCAATGGCACAATAATGCTGCAAACGCCCCATTAAATCGGCCTTTTCATCAGCGTCAAAGTTAATTGTCATTAGATGGATCCAGCTTGTCGATGATAGTGGCTAAGTGAATAATCTCTTGCGCTGAAAGTTTTTCCAAAAAACTTTCCTCCCATGCTTGGACTTTCGGCACCATGGCCTCAAAGAGCTTTTTACCCTCCATCGACTGGGTTAACAACACCGCCCTTTTATCGGTTGCATCCTGAGTGGTTTGCAAATAATTTAATGCCACCAAACCATTTACAGCGCGAGAAACTTTTACTTTGTCCATGTAGGTCATGGCACAAATTTGTTTCGCCGTAAGCCATTGGTGTTGTCCTAATAAGGCCATCACACGCCATTGGGAGCGACTAATACCAAAGGCATCGGTATAGATGGTTGCGAGTGAAACACTCACGTTGTGGGCCAATCGATTTAAACGGTAAGGCAAAAAACGGTCTAAATTAAGGCTAGCATTAGAGGGCTTTGTAGCCATAAGTAGTACGCCATATAGTTGCATAAGTAACAATGTCTGCTAGCATAGAGGATATCCGTTTTTTTCTCCATCTATGGGGTCCAATGACATGACTAAAGAAATTATTTTATATGACTATCCACGATCTTCAGCGGCTTATCGAGTGCGAATTGCACTAAATTTAAAAGGCATTCACTACCAACAAGTGCACGTTGACCTAATTAATAAAGATCACAACAGTGACTTTTATTTAGCGACAAATCCGCAAGGCCTCGTGCCTAGTTTAACCATAGGAGACCAAATCATCACCCAATCCATGGCTATAATTGAATGGCTAGACGAAACCTACCCCCTGCAACCCCTACTACCTTGCGACCCAATGGAAAAGGCCCAACTGCGAGCACAAGCCTATACAATCGCCTGTGATACCCACCCCCTAAACAACCTTAGGGTACTCAACTACCTCATTAATGACATGGGCCACAATGAGGACGAAAAAATGGTGTGGTATCACCACTGGATCAAACTTGCCTTCGCTGCTATAGAGACTTACCTCTGTGCCACGGTGCAAATTAACCAAGCCAACGTGCTAGACGTTTTACTGGTGCCACAAGCATTTAACGCCAATCGTTTTAACCTTGATATGACGCCTTACCCCAACATTAATCAACGCGTTGATTGGTGTAACCAACAAGCTGCATTTAAGCAAGCTCACCCTGATAAAGGTCTCACTTAATTAGGTTGTGGGGCTAAAAGGGTTTTGCCATTCCTGGCCGTTAGAAGGGCTAGAGGGCACCCAACGGGCTAACATCAGCGAAATAGCAGCCATAACAGCACCCAATATAAATACCCATGAGGGCGACACTAACCACAAGAGCCCCATTAACGCAGGCAACACCACAGCGGCAATGTGGTTAATAGTAAACGAAACTCCTGCCGTAGAGGCCATGTCAGCAGGGTCTGCGATTTTTTGAAAATAGGTTTTATGGGCAATAGCCATGGCAAATAACACATGGTCTAACATATACAAAACCACTGCCAGAGGCGCCCATTCCACAACACTGTAGGCCAAGAACACAAATATTAAACCAATATACTCTAGGGTGAGTGTCCGCTTCTCGCCCCACCGAGCTACTAAAGCACCTATCTTTGGTGCTAACCACATGCTCAAAAGGCCATTCGCCAAAAACATTAACGCCACTTCATCGGCACCAAAACCAAAACGTTCCACCATCATCAGTGCGGCAAATACTACAAAAATTTGACGGCGGCCACCAGCCATAAACACCAAAGCATAATAAAGGCTATAACGTTTTCGCAGCACCAATTTTTTTGTTTGTGGAACCTTAGACTCATAGTTAGGAAACATAACTAAAGCAATAAGTGCAACAACAACAGTTACGCCCCCACCAAACGCGTATACCCATGCCACAGGCAGGTGAAACACTTGCAACGCAGCCCACACCCAACCATAAGCCAGTAAAGAAGATGCTGCACCAATTGAAATTAAGCGCCCTAGTTGCACGGGGGCTTCTTGTTTACTGAACCATTGCAGGGCTAGCGATTGCTTAACAGTCTCATAATAATGAAAACCCACAGACATCAACATGGTAGTGACTAACAGCCCACTAAAACTCGGCAACCAGCCTGTTAATGCAGTGCCTACTCCAAGCATAACTAAAGACAAGATTGCTAAGCGTTGTTCAGCAATAACGATAAGTAAAAACACCACACCAAAGGCCAGAAACCCAGGCACTTCACGCCAAGATTGAAGTACGCCAATATGGGCACCATTCAAGGCAACTTGCTCTATGGCAAAATTATTGAAGAGAGCCATCCACACTCCAAAACTAAAGGGCATGGCAAAAGTCATAAGCTTAAGTAGGCCAACTGGATTTCGCGCCCTGCCTAAACTTAACATTGAGATGTTCATTATCTATAACTAACTAGAGGTAAGTAGGGGCGAGTATAGCTTATAGCCCATTCATTTAACCATCGGTTTACCTAACCATTTGCCCAACACAATTGTAAACAGCTAGTCTGCCCACACATAGACACTTAGGCCTAACTTTTATGAGTGCTATATGACCACTGACAACAGCAACAAAACACCCGCTAACAAGCAGGACTTACGTTTGTTGATGCGACTATTACCCTTCATTAGGCCGTACAAAAAAATGGTGATGGGTGCCGCTCTAGCCTTGATCATTACCGCCTGCGTATCTCTTGCCTTAGGGCAAGGAATTCGTCTTCTCGTAGACCAAGGCTTCGACTCCACGGACCCAAGCAGATTAAACCAAGCTATGCTGGTGTTAGCGGTAATTACCTTGCTTATGGCAGCTGGTACTTTTACTCGCTTTTATCTGGTGTCTTGGCTCGGAGAGCGAGTAAGCAACGACGTGCGCTTAGCAGTATTTAATCACTTATTAACCCTAGACCCCTATTATTTTGAGATGAATCGTAGCGGTGAAATCAATGCTCGACTCACCACTGACACCACTCTATTGCAGTCGATTATTGGTTCCTCCATTTCCATGGCCTTACGCAGTAGCCTAACCTTTGTTGGTGGCTTGGTGATGATGCTCATTACCAACCCCAAATTGGCCTTAATCGTACTGGCTAGTGTGCCGCTCATTATATTTCCAATGATAATTTATGGTCGCCGGGTACGTAAGCTATCTCGTCAAAGCCAAGATAGAGTGGCCGATATAGGCACCTATGCTGGCGAAATTGTACAGAACATCAAAATTGTCCAAAGCTTTACTCATGAAGCTGAAGAAACCAAAGCCTTTGGTCTGGAGGTAGAAAAAGCCTTTAACGTCGCCAAAAAACGCATATTGCAGCGATCTATCCTAATCGTAGTGGCCATGACGTTGGTATTTACAGGCCTTTCCAGCATGATCTGGGTTGGCGCTCAAGATGTTGCGAGCGGTCATATCAGTTCTGGTGAACTTGCCGCATTTATTTTTTATGCCCTCATGGTTGCTATGGCAGTGGCAACCATATCGGAAGTGTACGGAGAGTTACAGCGGGCCGCTGGTGCCACCGAGCGCCTGCTAGAATTGCTGGCTGAACAAGCCGACATCAGTGCGCCAGAAGACGCTGTACCATTAGCCAATGGCCCCTTAGCACTGTCCTTTGATAGGGTAAGTTTTAGCTACCCATCTCGACCAGATCAAGCCGCCTTAGAAAATATTTCGTTTAACGTGTCCGCGGGCGAGACAGTGGCTATTGTTGGGCCTTCTGGCGCTGGAAAAAGCACCTTATTTGAGTTGTTGCAACGTTTTTATGACCCCAAAAACGGCAACATTAAAGTGTCTGGTCACGATATTAAACAGCTCAAACCACAAGACTTACGTAGCCATTTAGGTTTAGTCCCACAGCAGCCCACGTTGTTCAGTGCAGACGTTACCCATAACATCCGTTATGGCGATCCAAGTGCCACCCAAGCGCAAGTACAACAAGCCGCTCAAAAAGCCTATGCTGATGAATTTATTGACCGTTTACCAGAAGCTTACAGCAGCTATTTAGGTGAACAAGGGGTGCGCCTGTCGGGTGGCCAAAGGCAGCGTATTGCCATAGCTCGCGCCATGCTCAAGAACCCTTCTATATTGCTATTAGATGAGGCCACCAGTGCCTTAGATGCAAACAGCGAACACAAGGTTCAAGCAGCACTAAAAGAATTAATGCACGGCCGTACCACCCTCATTATTGCCCACCGATTAGCCACGGTAATGCATGCAGATCGTATTATGGTGTTTAACGAAGGTAAACTAGAGGCTGAAGGCAAACATGAAGACTTAATCGCTACGTCATCACTATACAAACGTTTAAGTGAATTGCAGTTCAACCACTGAGGTAAACCATGGTCACCAGTACACGTCCTAATCTTGCCGCCGTCGATGCTCTTTTACGAGATGGCTACTGGGATCGCACAGAAATTATCCGCATGGTAGATGGGTCACAAAGGGTGCGGAAGCAATCTAAAGGACATCAATCTGCAGGCCCTTGGGGCATGGATAACCTGCGGGCTGAGGCTCAATATTTGCAAGATTTGGAGCCTCATTTGCTCGACTTATTCCCTCGGCTCATTGCCTCATGGGAACAACCCGCACCCGGTTACGACATGTCCTATAAAAAAGAATGTGTGGACCTAGGTCAACTCGCACGAGCTAAGGCATTTAATCAGCAACAGGCGAATCAGTTTCAAACCCATTTAGGCAAACGAGTGTTCGGGCAGTTGCACACACCGTCCAACGCCACATGCAAGCTGTCCGCTAATGTTTTAGATACCTTAAAAAAAGCCGCATATACTATAAATGCATCGGCTGACTTAACTTGCTTATTAGAAAACAAACTCAGCATCAACAGCCTAGATTGCTTCCCACTTGCTACTAACATCACCCGTCTTACAACTCAAACCCATTTATTGCAGGCCATCGATAGCCAACCCCAAGTTAGGCTCCATGGTGACTTATTTCTAGAAAACATATTACTACCTAAGTTTTCTTCGCTAAAACAATGGCCCACACAGTTGGTATTAATTGACCCTGTATCTGTTGCCGGCATTAGCACAGGCCACCCACTATTTGATTTAGCCAAATATGAATCCTATGGTTCTGGCGAGTTACCAGCCATGCGTCGTGGGCATGTACAAATATCAGGAATGGGTGGGGGTTATGCCCAAGACCTTGGCTTTACTATTGACTGGCATAACAAAGACATGCAAGCCTATACAGAAATCAACTGGCACAGCTGTTTAAGACAATCCTATGTGAACCATTACGGCCCTGTAGATGAAGCTATATACGCCTTATTAGAGGCATACTTTGCCGCAGCAATGGTCATATGTACTGAGGGAGTTGAACGACAAGCCAGGGCCTTAAAGGCTCTCGTTAGCCTAGAGCGCGCAATCTTGTTATCAGTGTAATCAGTCCTAGCACCGCTAGTCCTGTAATAACACCTACACCCGAATTGGCGAGCATAGCCCATAGGCTTGTGAGCGGTTCAAACCAGTGGTGGAGCCAGGGCCAACCATGAACCAAAATTCCACCACCCACTAAAAACATAGCAATAGTACCCAACACTGATAAGGCGTGCATTAATGGACCTGCAGCATTAACTAAGCCGCGGCCCAGCAAACCACTAACACGGCCATTACGCCCCGCTTTTTCTGCTTCAACTAAATAGAGACCTACATCGTCCATCTTAACAATGGCAGCCACAAGGCCGTACACCGCTATGGTAAAAAACAAGGCTAGGCCAGCAACAACGATCACTTGATTAGTAAAGCTGGTATCAGCAACAGAACCCAAAATAATCACTACAATTTCTGCCGAAAGGACAAAATCTGTGCGAATAGCACCTTTGATTTTATCTTTTTCTAAAGTCAGTAAATCTATCTTAGGCAAACTAAGGTGATCCAATCGTTCTTGGGCCGAAGACTCTTTGGGCTTATGGACGATCCATTCATGTAGTTTTTCAGCCCCCTCGTAGCACAAGTAAGTACCACCAAGCATCAATACAGGGGTAATTAACCAGGGTGCATACAAGCTCATGAGTAATGCCGCAGGTACAAGAATTAGCTTATTTAACAATGACCCTTTCGCCACTGCCCAAACCACTGGCAGTTCTCGCTCAGCCCTAACACCAGAAACCTGTTCAGCGTTTACCGCTAGGTCATCTGCTAATACGCCAGCGGTCTTTTTAGCAGCCACTTTAGATAGCACTGCAATATCATCTAGCAAGGTAGCTATGTCATCAAGTAGAGCCAGTAAACTTACTCCGGCCATGTTAATTCCCTCAGTTGATAGGTTCTCAATAGGCTAATTAAAGCATGCACCGCTTAACTTGATCAGTGACTTGTTCTGGTTGTTCTAGAGGCAAGAGGTGCCCATAACCAACAAAGTTAACAGCCCGAATGTGTTCTGGCAAGCCAACGGCAGGGCGCAGGGCTTGCCAGCGTTTCCAAGCAAGGTCATCCACCGTGTCCGAAGATTCCCCACGCAAAACTGATATTGGTACCTGACTTCGTTTTAAGTGAGGCCAGATATTGGGGACGCTTCCATACATTAAAGCTTCCCAATACTTGCTATACAATAGTTTTACACCATCTTCCTCAGGCACCACGGCGGCATTTATGTAATGCCACAAAACTTCATCGCTAATGCCAGCAAATACCCGCTTAGGCCGGTGGAAATCAAATGCTTGCTGGAGATTATGCCAGTGATCTGGCCGCCCTAAAGCCTTAGCAACGATAGGCACTTTATTAATCAACATTTGGGGGCCAAAGCGCATAATACGAGCAATAGTTTGTCGTAAAAATACCGGTTCTATGAGAATCAGTTGGCGATATAAATGTGGTTTTAACTGAGCCGCCAAAACACCAACGTTAGCGCCCATGGAATGACCTATGTAGGTAACTGGGGCCAATTGATGTTGTTCGATAAAGTCATTTTGATCCTGTGCCATTTGTTGCCATACTGCACGATTACTAGCGCTGGTTTGAAATTCAGTTAAGTCTTGCCATAAAGGCCGAAGATGAGGTGCTAGGATACGGTAATGCTGGCCTAGTTTAGCCAATAAAGCGGTGTAGGTACTGGGTGGAAAACCGTTAGCGTGGGCAAATAATAGGGCCTTACCTTGTTGTTTACCGAACTCTTGATAAGGTTTAATCATAACTGGCGTATTCCATCGGTACAATTTTTCCAGCAGTTAATAGCTCGTGCCTTTGCGACCTTCCCACACTATTGCGAATACAGTTAAGCAAAATAATACTGCAACCTTTGGATTATTATGTCGCTTCGCTCCTCGCAATAGCAAGGCTGAGAGATCTAAAGCACGGCAGCGATAGACTTGGCCACATAAGCAATATTGTGCTGATTAAGGCCCGCTAAATTAATACGGCTAGAACCTACCAAATACACACTGTGCTCGTTTACCAGCTTATCAACTTGCTCTGCATTAACGCCCAAAAAAGAGAACATGCCTCTTTGACGTTCAATAAAGCTAAAGTCTTGCTCTACTCCCTCGGCTTTAATGGCATCAACCAATTGGCTGCGGAGGTCTGTAATGCGTTTGCGCATGATTTTTAATTCATCACGCCACATCTGCTTAAGCTTTGGGTCTGCTAAAATAGTTTCGACAACCAAAGCACCATGGGAAGGTGGCATAGAGTAGTTGGCGCGAATTAGGCTGTTCATTTGGCTTTGGGCTAAGCTTGCATTTATTGAAGTAGAGGTAATAATAATGGCTGTACCCGTCCGTTCGCGGTATAAACCAAAGTTTTTTGAACAAGAGCTAGCGATGACCATCTCTGGCACACTATTAGCCATTAAACGTAAACCAGCTGCGTCTTCATCCATGCCTTCACCAAGGCCTTGGTATGCAATATCAACATAAGGCAATAGGCCTTTGGCTTTAATTAAATCTGCCGTAGCTTGCCATTGTTCTAGGTTCAAATCAGCACCCGACGGGTTGTGGCAACAACCGTGCAGCAACACTACGTCACCTGCTTTTGTGTCTGTTTCTAAAGAAGCCAACATCGCCTCAAAATCTACAGTTCGTGTTCTGCTGTTATAATATGGGTACTGCTTAATCGTAAGACCCGCACTTTGCATGACCGGAATGTGGTTAGCCCATGTTGGGTTACCTACCCAAACTGTCGCACCAGGTTTAGCAACATTAATAAACTCAGCTAACACTCGTAAAGCACCACTGCCACCCGGGGTTTGTGCCACGGCAACACGTTTGCCTGCTAACACCTTGTGATCAGCACCTAAAGTCACTTGAGCCAATAAATCACAAAACCGTTTTGACCCTGCCATGCCGACGTATGCCTTGGTGTCTTCTTCTACTAAAAGCCGTTCTTCTGCTCGCGACACTGCTTCCATAATGGCCGTGTGTCCCGTCTCATCTTTGTACACACCTACACCTAAATCAACTTTCTTAGGGTTAGTATCTTGGCGATACAGTACTGACAAATGAAGGATGGGATCAGCAGGCACAGCGCGCAGCGACTCAAACATGAGCAATAGAACTCCTATGGGATAAACTAAAACGATTAAATACAAAGACTAGGTGTTTTTAACGGAAACAATTATACGGCTTTCACAGCCTTAAAACTAGCCAGAAAACGCCATATAATTAGGCGTATTAAAAGCCATTAGCGGTTACTGTTGCGCGCCCTTTCCTGCCGTGGCGAACAGCTATACTTCTTTTGGTAACACCGTGCCAGATAAGACGTTGAACTAAATCCACAGGCCGTAGCTATTTGTAGAACTGACAAACTGGACTGACGCAACAATTGCTGAGTTTTTTCTAACCGTAAGTGCAAGTAATACTGTCCTGGACTTTGTTGCAAATGCTGCTTAAACAAGCGCTCCATTTGCCGCGCAGACATATTAGAAGCATCTGCTAACTCTTGACAAGTTAGGGGCACCTCTAAATTTTGGCGCATAATATCAATGGCTTTAATCAAACGTGGATTATTGATATTTAAGCGAGACTGTAAACGCATCCGTTGGTCTTGGTGAGGTGGGCGGATATGGGGATGCATGTACTGCTCTGCTACCAATAAGGCCAGCTCATAACCATGTTGATCAGCGATGATTTGCAACATCATATCTAACCCAGCAGAACCACCAGAACAGGTGAATAAGCTACCATCAAATTCATACAGTTCACCGCTCATCCACACGTCTGGAAATTGCTCACGAAAACTATCCACATATTCCCAGTGAATGGTACAGGTTTTATGACGTAACAGTTTTGCCTTGGCTAATAACAAAGATCCTGTGGATGTGGAACCCACAAGGTCTACTTGACGGGCGGCTTGGCGCAACCAAGCGAAAAACTTATCATTACCATAAGAGGCAACATTAATTCCGGCTACAATCAACAACACATCAAGGGTTTTTACTTGGTCTAAATTAATGGTCGGTGCAGTGACCATTTGATTACTGGCACTTACAGGTAAGCCATCCCAACTTAAAAACTCCCATTGATAAAGTCCGTCCTTTGCCTGCGCATTCGCCATACGCAAGGGTTCCAAAGCCGCCGCTAATGACAGCATGGAAAACCCTGGTACTAAAAAAAAGCCAAATCGTTGCATCGTAGATCCATTGAAAACATAGACCGCTAGGCCATTTTCTTACTAGATTAGCCCTTATTGTCGGTTTTGTCTCATTAAAAGTCGTCTTAAGTGGTTTTTATTTAAACATGAAAGCGCATTATGACTACCACTTGATAAATAAACATAATCCAATTGGAGTCCTTGATGGCCTTTCCTTCTTCTTCTCCCTACGTCATTGTAGGTGCAGGTATTCATGGTTTAAGTACAGCTTATCACCTCGCTTTAGAACTTAAAGCAAATGGTAAAGGCGACGGTCGTGACATTATCATCCTTGATAAGAACGGCATTGCTGCTGGCGCAACTGGCATTGCTTGTGGTGTAGTTCGCAACAATTACTTCCAACCTGCTATGCGTGAACTGATGGCTCATTCTGTAGAAGTTTGGGAATCAGATATGCAAGCCTATTCATACCACCCTGTGGGTTACATGCAAATTAGCCCTGAGTCAATGCACGCAGACGTAGCTACAATCTACCAGCAGCAAAAAGCCATTGATTACCCTTCTACTTTTATTGAAGGCGAAGCCGACTGCACTAAATACATGAAAGGCATCTTCCACGATTGGCAAGCACAGGGCATCACCTCTGTATTACATGAAGCTAAAGGTGGTTATGCCAACAACACTAAAGCCATGTATGGTTTAGCGGCCAAAGTAGAGAACGAAAACATTCGCATTATCAGTGGCGTAACCGTTACTGGTTTCACTCGTAACGAAGGTTGTGTCACTCACGTTGAGACAGACCAAGGCAACATCGCCTGTGATTACGTTGTCATCGGTGCTGGCCCATGGGCTAAAAGCTTGTGGGAAATGCTAGAATTGCCTAAGACAGTTAGCATTAAAGGAGCGGACGACCTTATTCACACGGACATTCCAATGTGGATATACTGGTCTCTCCAGGAAGGTACCTTGGGTGTTGATCCCAAGCTACAAGTGGACAATGAGGGCAACATGCCTCCAGTTATCCACGTAGACTCTAACGCCCCACTTTACTCATGTGAAGACGGCAGCTTAGTAACCGACGAAATGTGGGGCATTTACTACAAGCCAGACTTCCACTTTGGTGGAGTTCAAGGTGGTGCTGCACCATTCCCGGTAAAGACCAACCCAGACGAAGTAGCTGTTGACCCATACGGCCCAGACTCTCCAGAGTTTGTGGTTGGCCAAGAATTCGCACATATGTGGGTTTCTGCTTTGGCTCATTGTCAAAAGCGTTTTGAAGGCACAATGGCTAAATTCAAGGATGAGCCAAGTGGTGGTATTGGTTGTTTCACACCAGACTCTTTCCCGATCTTTGACGTATTCCACAACAATGCGTACTTCATTGCTGACTCAAACCACGGCTACAAAATGTTGGGCGTAGGCAAATTGGTAGCGAATGAAATTGCAACTGGCCAAAGCCACCGTTTGCTTGAGCCGTTCCGCTTGAGCCGCTACGAGCAGGGTAAACTACACCCTGTATCGAGCAGCCCATTCCCTTGGTCATAAACCTTACTTTGTAAGCAGAACCAAGCTAAAAAAGCCCTGTTTATCAGGGCTTTTTTGTGCCTGTTATTTAACGCATAATGGCGCCTAGAATGTTGCAGTGGACACAGGCATGAAAGAAATTGATTGGTTAGGAAAACCTGCCCTAGGAGCAACCTTAGTGGCTGCTATATGGGGCGTTAACATTGTTTGCATGAAAGTCGCCCTCAATGACATGGACCCCTTATTATTCACCTCGGCACGCTTTCTATTACTTGCCATAGTGCTGCTACCCTTTGTGAAAATATCCACAGCTCAGTTACAGCCATTGCTACCTATTGCTCTAGTTATGGGGCTTGGCCACTTTTACCTATTAGCAATAGGTATCTCTATGGTGCCAGGAGTAATTGCTAGTGTTTGTTTTTTATTAGGCGCGCCCTTCTCAGCCTTATTGAGTTACTTATTTCTTAACGAACGAATTACGCCACTGCAAACTATAGCCATCATTTTAGCCACCTTGGGGGCTATGTTACCAACGTTACTATTAGGCCAAAGTGACCTTCAGTGGGGTATATTAATCGTCATACTAAGCACATTTATGTGGGCCGTTGGTAACATCCAAATCCGCAAACTAAAACAACTGCCAGTACTTTCTATTCAGTTCTGGATTGCCATTATCACTGCGCCTTTGTGTTTTGTAGCCTACCTGTTACAGGCAGACGCTGCACCTATGCTGCCACAGTTCACCACCAGCACTATGCTATCCTTAACTTACGTAGTGCTGTGTTCGTCCATCTTGTCTTACAGCCTTTGGTATGGGCTAATTCATCGCCATGGCATGAGTCGTTTGGCGGGTTTTATATTACTTCAACCATTTTTCACCCTCACTTTTGGCTACCTAATCTTGGGTGAAACCCTTACCCTTTGGCAGTTGGTAGGAAGTTCAGTCACCCTTTCAGGTGTATATATCTATTATCAACAAAGCAAACCTACTAAACCGTTAGCTAACAGTATCACTGAATAATTTATGCCAAATGTCGAACAGTGGATTCTGCTATAGATAAAGGCTAAGTACGCGTACAAGAACTTGTTGGCACGCTATAATTTAAGGCATCAGGAAATATAAGCGGAGCATCATTGCATGATTGACCTATATTATTGGCCTACACCCAACGGTAAAAAAATATCTATATTATTGGAAGAACTAGGTGTGCCCTATCAAACCCAGTGGGTCGATATGAGCAAAGGAGAACAGTTTAAGGCTGAATTTCTAATCATTTCGCCTAACAACCGCATACCCGCTATTGTTGATCATGCGCCAGCTGACGGTGGTGCGCCGGTCAGCATTTTCGAATCGGGTGCGATACTGCTCTATCTGGCTCAAAAGTATGGCCGATTTTACAGTAATGATTTGCGACAGCAGCAAGAAATCAACCAATGGTTGTTTTGGCAGATGGGAGGCTTAGGCCCAATGGCAGGCCAGGCCCATCACTTTCGTCATTACGCACCAGAACAAGTGCCCTACGGAATAGAACGTTACACCAACGAGTGTAACCGCCTATATGGTGTGTTAAATCATAGATTAGCTGATCGGGAGTTCATCGCTGGAGACTACAGTATTGCTGACATGGCCAGTTGGCCATGGGTTTTATTGTATCAACGCCAGGGCCAAGATCTGGCGCAGTTCCCGCACCTCAAGCACTGGCTAGATACAATACAAGCAAGGACTGCCGCAGCCAAGGGCGAACGTTTAGGTGATGAGCGTCGAACGAGCATTATCAACGAAGAATCACGTAAAGTACTATTCAATCAAACTGCACGCTAACCCATGGGTTTAAGCAACAGCTAACTTATTGCGCCTTCTAGGCGCAGCAGAAATGCCTTGGCATCTAAACCACCACCAAAGCCCGTAAGACTGCCATCAGCGCCTACCACTCGGTGGCATGGGATAATCAATGGGATGGGGTTGCGTCCATTAGCAGCCCCTACGGCACGCATTGAATTAGGGCGACCTATGGCCTCTGCAATATCTTTGTAGCTACGCATTTGGCCAAAAGGAATTTTTTGTAGCGCACCTAACACCTGCATTTGAAATTCAGTGCCACTGGGTGCTAGCGCCAGATCAAATCGTTTTAGTTGGCCAGCAAAGTAGTCGTCTATTTGATGCCGAGTTTGTTTAAAGGCAGCTGCATGATAATCCCAATCTGGCTTTGGTTTGAGGCACATTTTGCCACTGGGGAAACTCAAGTGATGCAATACTTCGCCCTCACCAGCTAACATCAGCTGCCCTACGGGGGTCTCCATGTAGGTGTATTCAAGTTGCATTATTCAAACTCCAAATGTTGCAGAACTATCTAACCCTCTGCCGTTAATAAGTGTCAAATCCGCTTCAATATGCTCTAAATGCTCGAGCATCAAGTCTAATGCTATGTGTTGATCTTGATTTTTTATTGCATCTACTAAGTGGCGATGCTCACTAGGAGGACAATTAGAAAAACTGTGCTGACCATACATAGCAATAATTAAGCTAGATTCTGTAACTAAGGTTTGCATAAAACCAGTTAGCAAATAATTATTTTGGAAACTGGCAATGAGTAAGTGAAATTCACAAGATAACCGAATCAATTCATGACGGTCATTGTTAATAAATGCTTGTTCTTCCAATGCCATATGAGCGTTGAGTGTAACAATATCAGCGTCACTTCTTTGCAGCACAACGTCTTTAATAATAATAGATTCAATTGACTTTCGAGTTTTAAATAAGGTGACAGCTTGCTGCAAAGTTGGCCTACGAATGCTGGCACCTTTGTTGGCCTGTAACTCTACAATGCCTTTATTAGCCAAGGTTAGTAAAGCCCTTCTCACGTACATTCTACTGGCACCAAAACGGTCACACAGAAACTTTTCACTTAAACGTGCACCAGGCCCTATACGTTGTTCCATGACATCATTAACAATAGCACCAACAATGGTCTCATCAATAACAGTAACTTCCTGTTTATACATAAAATGCCCAATTCCCTATATTAGAACCAAAAAAAGGGCAACCTTAGTTGCCCTTCATATACTTAACTAAGTATGTGGATGTGATTTAAGCATCGTCTGGCAAAATCTGGTTCAATACAATTGCTAGAAATGCTGTTGGAGCAACCGCTGATGTGGCAAGGGTGTTCCAGATACCTGGCAAATATTGCACAGCAGTTGGTACCAAATTGAGACCCAAACCAACCGTTAGTGATATTGCAATAATAATCATGTTGCGCCGGGTCATTGACACCTCTGTCAGAACATTCATCCCTGCCGCTGCAACCATGCCAAACATCACAATCACACCACCGCCCAGCACAGGAAAAGGCATTGAGGCGATAGTCGCGCCCACTTTTGGCAACAGGCCACAAATTAGCATTATGACACCAGCAATGGTCACAACGTGGCGGCTCATGACACCGGTCATACCGACGATGCCCACATTTTGACTGAACGAAGTATTTGGCAAACCGCCAAACACACCGGCAACGGCTGTGCCCAAGCCATCTGCATAAGTCGCTCCAGAAATTTCGTCGTCCGTTGCTTCGCGACCAGCGCCTGCTTTTGTGGTTGCTGAGGCATCGCCCACCGTTTCAACCGCCGACACGATCGATATCAAAGTTACCCCGATGACAGCGCCTAAGTTGAATTCAAAGCCAAAGGGCATGACTTGCAGACCGGTAATCCAGCTGGCCTTTTCAACCGCGCCAAAGGATACCATCCCAAGTATGTAGGCCAAAACATAACCAGCGACAAGACCCATTAAAATCGCCGCATTAGATAAAATGCCATTGGTTTTGAATTTAACCACCAGAGCCACCAAAATAACGGTCAAAGCGACAGACCAATGCTTTAAAGATCCAAAACTGTCCGCAGCCATTTGAAAGTCAGCCGCACCACCTGCGGCATATTTGATGCCAACGGGAATGAGATAAAGACCAATCGCCAAAATAACCAAACCTGTAACCAACGGAGGGAACCAGCTCCGAATACTGACGATCACTGCGCCCAAAGCGAAGTGAATAGCGCCTGCAATGATGCATGAGGTCAAGGCGACCCCAAGCCCCTGCGTTGCTGCAATCCCAGCGAGCACTCCTACAAAGGCAAAACTTGTACCTTGCATGATTGGCAACCGAGCTCCGATGGGGCCAATCCCAATGGTTTGAAAAAGAGTTGCGATTCCTGCAAATAACATTGCCATCTGAATTAGATACACCTGTTCGGCGCCTCCAAAGGCCAAACCGGCGGCACCAGCAACGATAATTGCAGGTGTTACGTTAGAGGCAAACATTGCAAGGACATGTTGCAGCCCCAACGGCAGCGCTTCATGCATTGGGGGGGTTAGGTTTGCATCGCTGTAGACGGAGGGATTTACTTTTGACATATTATTCTCGCTGTTTTTGAGATGATTAGATCTCTAATTATTATTATAGGTAACTTAGTCAACCTGACCTTGTTACAGCAGATTGTTAACAACATGTTGTCATTTTTTTTCATTAATGTCTAGGCCTTGCAAAATAACCTGTATTGCAGGCTTGTTGATACCCTTACATAGGTTTAAAATCAGTTCTATATAGTCCTAGGAAGCATCTCAATGTTTAGTGGTTCATACGTCGCTTTAGTTACCCCTTTTATTAACGGCAAGTTAGATGAGGCCGCTCTACGCCGCATCGTTAACTGGCAGCTAGATAAAGGCACCCATGGTTTAGTCCCTGTAGGCACTACCGGTGAATCACCTACCCTGTCTGAAATAGAACACAAACGAGTGGTAGAGATCGTTGTTGAGGAAAATAATGGCCGGGTACCTATCATCGCAGGAGCCGGTTCTAACAACCCAGTAGAAGCTTTAGCTTATGCACGCCACGCCAAAGATTTAGGCGCAGACGCCGTATTATGTGTCGCCGGATATTACAACCGCCCTAACCAAGAGGGCCTTTATGCTCACTTTGAGTACATCGCCCAAGGCGTAGACATTCCAATGGTGATTTATAATATTCCACCACGTGCAATTGTTGATATAGAGCCACAGACCATGGCCAAACTTGCGGCGCTACCTAACGTTGTGGGCGTAAAAGATGCCACTGGTGATATTTCACGTATTAGTTTAGAACGCATGGCACTAGGCAATGACTTCTCTTACCTGTCTGGTGACGATTTAGCGGCTGTTGCATATAATTCAGTCGGTGGTAATGGGTGTATTTCTGTAACAGCAAACGTTGCGCCTAGCCGTTGTTCAGCGATGCAAACAGCCTGCCTTAAGGGTGATTATAAGGAAGCAAAACGCATTCACGACGAGCTTACGCCACTGCATGCAGCCATGTTTAACGAACCTAGTCCAGCGGGTGTGAAGTACGCCGCTTCGTTATTAGGATTATGTAGCGAAGAAACCCGCTTGCCGGTAATGCCACTGAGTACAGAAAGTAAGACTACACTAGATAGCTTGCAGCATTTGATGGGTTAACTGGTGGGTTGCCGTTATCTAACGGATCAAACCATATTCTCGGTCTAACACGTCAATAATTTCTTCCTTAGGCTGCTGGCTCACAGCCAGCTTGCAGCCTATAATTTTCTCGGCAATACCGATATAAGTATCAGAAATATCTTGCATAGCCTCCAAGGGCAACGCATTGTCTCTTGCCAAAGCCGCGCGCTCTACCATGCGTTTTTTATTAAGTAAGATATTTGCATCATCAACATAGTTAAGCAAGAACTGTCTAAAACCCTCTTTAGAGTTCTCCACCACTTTACCTGCTCTTAACTCTGCACCATCCCAAATTCGAGATGAATCTGGTGTGCCTATTTCATCCATATAAATGAGTTGATCGTCACCATTAGCATCCGTCACATAGCCAAATTCAAATTTTGTATCGACAAACACTTGATCTTGGGCTGCTAAATCTTGACTAATTATAGAAAAGCCATCACGTAACAAGTTTTCATAACGGTTTATATCAGTGGGGGTGGCAAAGTTAAATGCTCGATAGTTAGCTTCTAAATCTGCTCGAGTAACATTGACATCATCAGCTTCTGGCACATTAGGTATACCCTTAAGAATGCCTTTAGTAGAGGGAGTAATGAGCAATTCGGGCAAACACTGATTCTGCTGCAAACCTTCTGGTAATGTTATGCCACAGAATTCTCGTTCACCACCCGCATAAGCACGCCACATAGAACCGGTAATGAACTGACGCGCTATAGCTTCCACCATCACCGGTTTAGCCTTTTGTACAATCCAAACTAATGGGTGAGGGGTATCTACAATATGGCTGTCTGCCAACCCTGCTTCACGAAAGCGAGTAAACCAATGGTTAGCTACAGCATTAAGCGCTGCGCCTTTGCCTGGCACACCTTGTAACCCACCTTCACCGTGCCATATGCAGTCGAAGGCAGAAATACGATCGCTAATCACCATCACAGCCAAAGGCGCATCAGCAGCCACATTATAACCTTTGCTAGCAATTAAGCGTTTGCTTTGCTTGGCGCTTAACCAATAAACACTTCGTACTTTGCCACTGTGCACAGGTAGATTTGTGGCAATGGGCAGATCATCATTGGTAGCAAGTACGTTATAAAAAGCAGACATGTAGAGTGTTTTCTAAGACAAATCGAGCGAACATATTACCTAAATTAATGGCAAGGCGCAGCTATTAGTCATTAAAGCTGGTTATATTTTTTATCATCCGCATCACCTCTGAAATAGCTTCTCTATTAGCCACTTGGTGTAAGCCGGCAAGGTACCATTGAGTTGTTAACTCCCCGTCACCGATAGGACGGGCCACTAAGCCGTATTTCGGCCCTTGCGACAGAGCAGTCCAAGCAGGAAGAATAGTGATGCCTTGGCCGTCACCTACAATAGTCAAAACTGCTTCAGTGACTCCCGCACTTATTACATTACTGGGAAGAACATGGTGACGCCGAAACACTAAGTCATATTCACGGCCCTGTTCCGGATTTGTATGGTAAGCCACATAAGGAAAATCAGCGAACATCTCCGGTAGCACACTTGGGTGATGTGCTAAGGGATGAGTGCTGGCCATTAGTGCTAACAATGGGTCTTCACCCAAATGAATACAATTAAAGTCGCTTGCAGGTGGCAGCCCAGAAATCAATGCAATATCAATGGCTTGTTGGCGTAACGCTGACTCAGGATGTAAACCCACGTCAGCGGCAATTTCAAGGCCAATGTATGGGCACTTAATGGATAACTGCTGATACAACTCAGGCAACCAATGGTGCGATGCATAAGCCTCTAAACCCAAGCGCACAGTTGTTGTCACGCCTCCACTCATGTGCGCCACATCTTGCTCAGCGCGCTCTAATTCTGCTAACACCCTTTTCGCAGCAAATTGCACCCTTAAACCTGCCGGTGTGGCCAACAGTTTTTTATTTTGCCGGCTATACAAAGCCGTATCTAACAACCGTTCTGCCTCGCGTATACGGTGGCTCAGGGCCGACTGGCTCACCTGCAAGGCGACAGCAGCAGCAGACACACTGCCTGCCACCTCCAAAGCCCGAATCATTTGTAACTGTCTCACACTTAATTTAATCGCCATTGATCACTCATATATATGCATTTAATTCATACTTAACCCCCAAATTATGACATTTACTTCAACAATTACACACCCTAAACTATAAAAAATGTTAACAAGGACAACCTATGACCTACAAATGCCCATACGCATCTAGTGCCATCGACATCAGCGATGAACATATTCATTGGCAGCAAGATATCAGTTACGGCCAATACCTTGGTTTGGAAAGTCTTTTAGAACAACAAAATCCTCGCAGTGACGCTCATGACGAAATGTTATTTATCGTCATCCACCAAGCCTCTGAATTGTGGATGAAGCTGTGCCTGCATGAAGCCCATGGCGCTACTAAATTGATCGCCCAAGACGATTTACGCCCTGCCTTTAAAATGCTTACCCGCGTAGCCCGTATACAACAACAAATGGTGAATGCATGGGAAGTGTTAGTGACCATGACACCCGCAGACTACGCCAGTTTTAGAGACAGCCTAGGACAAAGTTCAGGCTTTCAATCATTCCAATACCGCGAGCTTGAATTTTTGTTGGGCAATAAAAATGCTGCATTAATTCAAGCCCATAAAAATCATCCACACAATTACCAACATTTAACCACTGTACTCAACGCTCCCAGCTTGTACGATGTATGCCTGCAACTGCTCCTGCAGCGTGGTTTTGATATTCCAGTAGCCCATACTAAAAGAGACTGGCAACAACCTTATTCACCTAATGCACAGGTTGAAGCTGCATGGCGAAAAGTCTATCAAGACACTGACACCTATTGGGATTTGTACGAATTAGCCGAAAAATTGGTAGACTTGGAATACCATTTTCAACAGTGGCGCTTTAATCACATGAAAACCGTAGAACGTATCATTGGCCACAAACACGGTACTGGTGGAACATCTGGTGTGGATTACCTACAAAAAGCCCTGTCTTTGCAGTTTTTTCCCGAGCTTTGGTCTGTACGTACAAGTCTTTAAACCACAGACCATTTATAAGGGCATAACATGACGAAGTTAATCAGAAAAAACTTTGAGCTATTGGACCAAAATGATTCCCTAGCACCTATGAGGGACGAGTTTATCCTACAAGAAGGCCTCATTTACCTCGATGGTAATTCCCTTGGGGTATTACCCAAAGACACTGCAAACCGTGTTAATGAGGTGATACAACAGCAATGGGGGGTGGATTTAATCCGCAGTTGGAACTGTCATTATTGGATGCAAAAGCCCATAGAATTGGGCGATAAAGTTGGCCGCTTAGTAGGTGCAGAAGCTGGTCAAACGTTAGTTTGCGACACCACCTCTATTAACATTTTTAAATTAGCGGCCGCCGCCGTAAAAATGCGCCCAGACCGCACCAAACTCATTACCGAAACTGGCAATTTTGCAACAGACCTTTATTTATTGCAGGGTTTAGCCAAACTACTAGGTGATCAAGTTCAAGTCGTTGCCCTGCCCCGGGACCAAGTATTACATGCCATTGATGACGACACTGCATTAGTATTATTAACTCATGTCCACTTTAAGACAGGCGCCATGTGGGACATGGCTACCGTCACTCAGCTTGCACAAGAGAAAGGCGCGTTAATGATGTGGGACCTATCTCACTCAGCAGGCGCCATGCCCATTTCTTTGGATAGTGTTAATGCCGACCTAGCTGTAGGCTGTACCTATAAGTATCTTAATGGCGGCCCAGGTTCGCCAGCTTTTGTATATGTAGCCAAACGCCATTTAGCCCAGTTTGAACAGCCCCTCACAGGCTGGTTAGGCCACGCCAAACCGTTTGCGTTTAATGACGACTACCAAGGTGCAGAGGGCATTGAGCAGGCCATGTGTGGCACCCCTTCCGTGTTAGCCAATGCTGCATTAGAAGTGGCTTTAGACCTGATGCTAAAAGCGGACATGGAGCAGGTACGACGTAAATCGCAGCACATGGGCAAGCTGTTTATTCAGTTAATCCAACAACGCTGTCCATGGTTTGAATTAGGTTCTCCCATAAACGATGAACAACGAGGCAGTCAAGTGTCGTTAATACACACCCAAGGCTACGCCATTATTCAGGCCTTAATAGAGCGCAATATTGTGGGTGATTTTAGGGCTCCAGATAATCTACGTTTTGGCTTCACGCCACTGTATTTGAAGTACGTAGACCTCTGGGATACAGTAGATGCGTTAGTGGATATCATGTCAAACGAGCACTGGAACCAACCTCAATTTTTGAATAAGAAGGCCGTTACCTAAACCTTTCTACCCATCTGGCTTCATTAACTTAAAAATGTCTTAAAATGTATTGATTAAGAATAAAAATAGAGTATTATTATAATAATAATAATTTTACTTAATTTTTTAACTAAATTACATTTTAAGACAATTCATCATGCAACTAGACTCTCTTTATCAAACCCACTTACAAGGCCAACCCTTAGTGTGGGATACCGAAAGATTAGCCACCTACTTACAAGAATTAGGTTTAGCAGAGCACCGCCGTGCCGCAGATCGCTGGATAGAGAAGAATCAATTTTTGCCATCCAGCTTAGACATCACATCCATCGTAGACGAGAGTGGACGCAACCTAAAACCCCAAATACGTGATCATCTATTGACACAGGCTAAAAAACGTCGCCATAGTGTGCTAGCGGTGCAGTTGTTCAATAACACAAATGGTCAACAAGGGCTATTCGCAAACGACGCTCGCCTTGGCCGCTGCTGGATTTGGTTGGACACTTCTACTGAGCACCCTTTTACTTGTGTAACCTTAGTACTGGCCTTAAATGCTCTCACCTTTTACAAGGGCAAAGATACTTTGTACCTACCCCATGGCCACTGCACAACCATAGCCCGTGAAGTGCAACGTAACCAACCTCAAGAACAATTGCACACATCATGTGGGCAAGGAACTTTAGGATTAGCAGCTTACCCTAGCACCCTCTACATAAACACAGGGGCCAAGGCTAAAATCCCTGTTTCCGATGGTTACAGCCAGCTTGATAGATTAGAAGCCGAAAGTATTCACATTATGCGTGAAGTTATGGCCAATGCTAGCAACCCTGTGATGCTCTACTCCGTTGGCAAAGACAGCGCAGTTATGCTGCATTTAGCCCGCAAAGCTTTTTACCCTAGTCCACCACCGTTCCCACTATTACACATAGATACCCGTTGGAAGTTTCAGGAAATGTATCAGTTCCGTGACTATATAAGTCGACAAGCGGGCATGGAGTTACTTGTACATACTAACCCAGATGGTATTGAGCGCAACATTAGTCCATTAGCTCATGGTAGTGCTCTTCATACAAACATTATGAAAACCGAGGGTTTAAAACAAGCCTTGGAAAAATACAGTTTTGATGTGGCTTTTGGTGGTGCGCGAAGGGATGAAGAAAAGAGCCGAGCTAAAGAACGTGTTTTTTCTTTCCGCAATACTACCCAACGGTGGGACCCAAAGAATCAAAGGCCAGAATTGTGGAACCTATACAACGGCCACAAAAAGTCCGACGAGAGCATTCGTGTATTCCCCATATCTAACTGGACCGAATTGGATATCTGGCAATACATCTACCGAGAAAACATCCCCATTGTGCCTTTATACTTTGCTGCTCCTAGGCCCGTAATCGAACGTGATGGCATGCTCATAATGGTAGATGATGAGCGCCTAAAACTCATGCCTAATGAATCCGTAGCCATAAAAACGATTCGTTTTAGAGCCTTAGGCTGCTACCCCCTTACGGGCGCTATTGAGTCGCAAGCGCAAAACCTAGAAGAAATAATCCTAGAGCTATTAAAAGCCCACACCAGCGAACGCCAAGGCAGGGCTATCGATTCTGACAGTACAGGATCCATGGAAAAAAAGAAGCAAGAGGGGTATTTTTAATGACTACTACCAATTCACCAGCCAATCCTGTTGATCATTTCTTGCAACAACAAAACCAATTGGATCTATTACGTTTTATTACCTGCGGTAGCGTGGATGATGGCAAGTCAACATTAATTGGACGCCTGCTTTACGAAGCCAAATGCATTTTTGATGATCAAGTCTCGTCGTTACAAAAAGCATCAATTACTTACGACACCCAAGGTGGTGACATAAATTACGCTTTATTGGTAGACGGCCTAGCTGCTGAACGAGAACAGGGTATTACCATCGACGTAGCCTACCGATTTTTTAACACCGATAAACGTAAATTTATAGTGGCAGACACCCCTGGGTACGAACAATACACTCGCAACATGGTCACTGGGGCCTCCACTACAGACCTTGCCGTTATACTCATTGATGCCCGTAAAGGCGTATTAGAACAAACTCGGCGTCATGCTTTGATCTGTTCATTGTTGGGCATTAAGCACGTGATGTTAGCCATCAATAAGATGGATTTAGTGGACTACCAACAATCCATCTTCGAAACCATTGAACAAAATTTTGCAGAGTTCGCCAAGCAGCTGGATTTCAAAAAACTAACCACCATCCCTGTATCCGCCTTAAAAGGTGATAACGTGGTTACCCGTTCAAGCCAAATGACTTGGTTTAAAGGCCCAACCTTACTCGCGTTTTTAGAAACGGTGCCCACTATTCAAAAATTAGATGAACATGCCTTTAGAATGCCGGTGCAATGGGTTAACCACCCTCACCTAGATTTTCATGGTTTTTCTGGCACTGTGGCAGCTGGTGCGGTTGAACTAGGTAATGAAATCCGCATTCTGCCTTCTGGCTCCATTGCCAAAATAAAAGACATCATTTTATTTGAACACCAGTTACCTAAAGCCTTTACCGGCCAGGCCGTCACCATCACCCTAGACAGAGAGGTCGATGTCTCTCGTGGAGACATGCTCGTAGCAGCCCAAACGCCTTGCCAAGTGTCTGATCAATTTGAAGTGGACCTGATCTGGATGGACCAAGAACAGGGATTTATAGGCCGCTCTTATGGTTTACAAATTGGCAGCAACTGGGTCAACGCACAGATAACAGACATTAAACATACCATTAACGTTAATACGTTAGCGCGCAACGCCGCAAGAGCCTTAGGCTTAAACGACATTGCGGTGGTAAAACTAAGCCTAGACAAAGCCGTGGCCTTCGAAACCTTCGCAGATTGCCAACCTTTAGGTAGCCTTATTTTAGTCGATCGCTTTAGTAACGCAACAGTAGCCGCTGGCATGATTAAACACGCCCTACGCCGCTCCAGCAATGTTCATATGCAAGCCTTAACAGTCGCTAAGCAAGATCGTTATCAGCTCAATGGTCACCCTGGTAAAGTATTATGGTTTACTGGTTTAAGTGGCTCTGGAAAATCTACCATTGCCAACTTGGTAGAAAAAAAGTTACACCAAAAAGGTATTCGTACCTACCTGCTAGACGGCGACAACGTGCGCCATGGCCTTAATAAAGACCTGGGTTTTACCGAAGCCGACCGAGTGGAAAACATTCGCCGCGTTACCGAGGTAGCTCAATTAATGGTGGATGCGGGTTTAGTGGTACTCACCGCATTTATTTCGCCTTACGAAGCTGAACGCCATGCGGCTAAAGCACGTTTTGAAGACGGCGAGTTTGTAGAAATATTTGTTAATACCCCTTTAGACGTAGCTGAGCAGCGCGACACAAAAGGATTATACAAAAAGGCGCGGCGCGGAGAGATTCCTAATTTTACTGGTATCAACAGCCCTTACGAGGCACCAAAAAACCCTGACTTTGAAGTAGATACCAGTGTATTGACTGCCGAACACATTGCTGATCAACTTGTTGCGCAAGTAATTACAGAATTGGAGCTATAACCATGAGTCAAGCTGAAACTATAATGTCTAACCCAAAATTGTTGTCAGAGTTAGTCCAACTCACCAGTGATGCTGGCGACGTCATTTTGAAAATTTACCATAGTGACAACTTTAATGTGCAAAACAAGTTGGATGAATCGCCAGTAACAGCAGCTGATTTGGCGGCTCATCATTATATTATGGCAGGCCTCAAACGGCTTACACCTAGCATTCCTGTAGTCTCAGAAGAAGATGCAAACTCCTTAAGCGTTGCCCATAACAACACCTGTTATTGGCTCATAGACCCATTAGATGGCACTAAAGAATTTATTAACAAAAACGGTGAATTTACCGTTAATTTAGCTCTAATTGAGGCCAATAAGCCTAGTTTTGGATTGGTAGGTGTACCTGTGGCTAACCATGTTTATTGGGGAGGCAATCGGCTCGGCGCCTTTAGGCAACTACAAAACCAATTGGAAGATGCCTCTTACATTCAGTGTGTTAAAACACAAATTCCTATCCGTGTATTAGCCAGTAAAAGCCATTTAAATGATGCTACCAAGCAACTCATAGACCAGCTAGGCTCAAGCACTCTCATTCAGGCTGGAAGCTCACTTAAGTTTATTCGTATTGCCGAAGGGTTAGCAGACTATTACCCCCGCCTAGCGCCCACATGCGAGTGGGATACTGCAGCAGCGCAGGCGGTGTTAGAAGGTGCTGGAGGAAGTGTTAAACAAGCCTCTGGACAGTCCATGGTTTATGGCAAGGCAGATATTTTAAATCCGCACTTTATTGCCATGGGCCTGAGTTAAAGCTAACACCACAATCGCACTATTAATAACCAGTTGTCTCTTTGCACATGTATCAATATCAAAATAGCTAGCATAAGATTCCCCAAAAGAGCAATATTGCGGCCAGTCCTTTAGATTAAGAACAATAAGAGACATGTTATGAAAATAGCCACTATGCAAAGCCACATTGTGGCCGTACCCCCACCTCATATTGGTGGCATGTATTGGATTTTTGTCACCCTACAAACTAGTTGTGGCATACAGGGTGTGGGGGAGGTCTATGCCTCTACCTTTCATCCGGAGGTGATGGCGAAAGCGTTAGATGACGTATTTGACCGTTACCTAAAAGGACACGACCCCCATCATATCGAACGTTTTTATCGCGAATGCTATTCTAGTGGTTTTACCCAACGCCCAGACCTCACCATGATGGGGGCCTTTAGCGGCCTAGAAATGGCCTGCTGGGACATTATAGGCAAAGCTGCCGGCAAACCTGTGTATGAGCTGATAGGCGGCAAAGTTCATGATAAATTACGTTCGTATACCTACCTCTATCCTACCAACAGCAAAGGCGAGCATGATTACGATTGCCCAGACTTAGCCGTTGAATGTGCCCTGAAGAACATGGAGCAAGGCTTTACCGCTCTTAAGTTTGACCCAGCTGGACCTTATAGTGTCTATTCTGGCCACCAAATTTCACTCGCTGCCTTACAGCGCAGTGAAACTTTCTGCCGCAAAATTCGTGATGCTGTGGGCAATAACTGTGACTTATTATTTGGTACCCATGGCCAAATGACCCCAGCCTCAGCCATTCGTTTAGCCCAACGTATAGAACCCTATGACCCTTTGTGGTTTGAAGAACCAGTGCCACCTGGCCAACCTGAAGCTATGGCTAGAGTTGCGGCCAAAACCAGTATTCCTATTGCAACCGGCGAGCGGTTAACCACTAAATATGAATTCCACGACGTATTGAAGCACAAGGCTGCGTCTATTTTGCAAATGAACTTAGGCCGGGTAGGCGGCATTTTGGAAGCTAAAAAAATCGCTGCCTTAGCCGAAGTATATTACTGCCAGATAGCCCCTCATTTGTATAATGGACCCGTAGGCGCAGCAGCTAGTATTCAACTGGCAACGGCTACACCTAACTTTTTAATTCAAGAAAGTATCGGTATTTGGGATGGTTTTCATGGAGAAGTGGTTGAGGAAAAAATTGATTGGCAAAAAGGTTATATTATTCCTAATACTAAACCCGGTTTAGGTATAGAGTTAAACATGGACGTGGTGAAAGCCAATTCACCTTACACTGGAAAACGTTTGCACTTAATAATGGATAGTCAAGTCTATAACGATCACGCTAACACTATAGTGTAAAAGCTGAGGTGTAA
>Ga0209090_10000149_pt1 | contig 41751 bp, 38 predicted proteins | sample ArcticOcean_MG_C_9_FD_187432 | JGI IMG/M metagenome (GOLD analysis project Ga0209090, IMG submission 187432) | Marine microbial communities from western Arctic Ocean - ArcticOcean_MG_CB2_152 (SPAdes) (version 2) | ecosystem: Environmental > Aquatic > Marine > Oceanic | place: Arctic Ocean... | reverse complement strand
CTGAAGCTTTGATATTTATTTTCATTGAATTGGAAAAATTATTATCTTCTATACAAACCATTTTTAAATTTTTAGAACGAGATAAAAAAGACATAATAAGCTTACCTGCAGCATCATCAAAATTGCATGCTACTAACCCAAGAGAATGAATGTGGTCTGGTAAAGAGTTTAATAACAGTTTTAATCCATCTGAGTTAAGTGTTGGATTAAAACTAATGCTAAAAGAGTTCAGAATTATTTGTTGATTTTGATGTATCTTCTTCAAAGAGAATGCAATGAGTTCTGCATCATAGACATCAATTTTTGCATTTCTTAAATGAAGATTATAAAATTTGGATTGATTGTAATTCTTAACTAATCTGTCAGCTTCTTTTAAAAAAACTGATTTTTTTATATTTCTTAAATTCTTAATAAGATACTTTATGTCATCATAAGGTAATAAAGCATGTTCTTTTGCTATTACTAAATTAGTGCGTGTTAAAAGAGTTGAAAATAATATTAATGCGCCTGATTTTAATAGTTTACGCTTATTTATATGGAAGGTTTTTTTCATAAAGAAAATTTAATGTTATTAATTTTGTTAGTAAAGCTCTATTTTCTTATATAAGATAATTTTTAAGATTAATTATTCAAGACGTTATGTATCTAAATAAATATAGAATATTACGTTATTTTAAGTACGTTTTAAAAATATTAAAATAAAACATAATCAAATAAAATGAAAAATAATATTAATTTTTATGGTCTAATTTTAACCCCAGTTTTATCTTCATAAGAAATAGCAACTTTACTCATATCTGCGTCTATACCAAATTCTTCTATTGTTTCATTTAAAAGTTTTTGAGCAAGTTTTCCAAGAGGCATATCTATTGTATTTGAATTAGCTATTTGAAGAGCAACTCCGCTATCTTTTTTCATTAAACCAGTACTGAAACCTTGAAACATTTTTCCTGAAAGAATATTGTCGGGTAATGTAATTTCTGTTGCGTAATTTCTGCCAGAGCTTTTTTGAATTATATTTACAGCTTTTTCAGGATCTACACCATCTTTTACTAACATCGAGATTACCTCGAAAGTAGCCATCCTGCATATTAAATTTAGTAAGTTATTTCCTGCTTTTATAGCATGTCCAGAACCAATTTCACCTGCGTAAAATATATTTGAACTTATATCATCCATAATTGGCTTGATAATTGAAAATTGTTTTTCAGTGCCGCCAATCATTATTGCTATATTTCCTAAACGCGCTCCTTTTGGTCCGCCACTTACTGGAGCATCTATAAAGTTGATATCACGTAATAGGAGGTTTTTTGAAAGTTCTCTTGTTATTTCAGGTTCGCCAGTAGTCATATCAATAATAAAGCTGTTTTGTTTTGCTGTTTTAAAAATACCTTTGTCACCATTAATAACTTTTTCAACTATTGAACTAGTTGGCAAACATAAAAAAACTTTATCAGTATTTGATGCTATTTCTGAAGGACTTAGACATTTTATTGCGCCATGTGAAACAAAAAAATTTAAATTTTCTTCTTCCAAATCATAAACATATAGTTGATATTTTTTTAACAACCTTTCAGCTAATGGTCTTCCCATATTACCTAAGCCTATAAACCCAATTTTTTCCATAAATAGCTTTCCTTAGTTATTTCAGTCAATTTAAGAAAAAGTTCCTAGTATGTTTTTTATAAAGCCATCTCGAGAACTAATTCGTTCATACCATTCTTCTAAATTATTTAACTTGGGGTGAGTTATTGGAAGAGATGTGTATCTATAAGTAGCAACTCCTAATGTAATGTCCGCCATACCAAATATATCGTTGATCATAAATTTACGATCTTTTAAAAAATTATTAAAAATTATAAACTTGTCATTTAGTAGAGTTATATTTTTGTTAATTAAGTCATGATTCCTATCTTCTGGAGCAGTTCTTATTAGTCCCCAAAAGACAGGTGTCATATTAATTTGTAAATCAGTTGATTGAAACTCCATCCACTGATCAGCAATAGCAATTTGATCAATGTGAGTGGTTTTAAATATATTCGAATATTTTCTATATAAATGTCTTACTATGCTGTTAGATTGAGAAATAATTATTCCATTGTCATTTAAAGTTGGAACTATGAGCTGTGGATTTATTTGTTCATAATTCTCAACATTAACTTTCCCAATCTGACCATTTTCTTCATGCCATTTAAATTTTAAATTTAATTCACAAAGAGCCCAAGAAACTTTTTGGACATTAATAGATGTTCTTCTGCCAAATAATTCAATCAATTAAATTACCTTTTTATTTCATAACTGATAATTTTGTTGAGCTTAAATTGTGTACTAGAATTGTATTTCTATCAACAAAATTAGCTACTATTGGAGCAATGTTATTTATCCATTCATTACTTTCATATACTGCTTTATATAACTTTACTTTTTCTTCTTGGTTTTCAAATCGTCTAATCCAAACATATGTGTTACCCTTTATTTCAGAGTTCATAACCCTTTCACCATCTTCTAAAGCAAACTGGTCAGAGCTATCCATAGTAAAGCTTCCGTGAATTACCATGCCATGTTTGACTTGAAATGGCATAATTGTTTCATTCATAAAAGATAACCATTCTTCCATCTTGCCAGGAAAAATTTGATAGATTCGTAATTCAAAAAACGCACTCATAAAAAACCCCATAAAATTAATTAATATAATTTCTAAATATTATATAATAAAAATCAATTATACAAATTTTCATATTTTAAATTATCATTTAAATTAAATTATTGAGTTTGATTTTAAACTGTATACTTTTATTTAATATAATTTTGGGGAGAAAAGTGAATGGATTATAGTATTGGATGTTTTGTTGGTCGTATTTGGAATAAAGCCAAAAATGGACCGTGTTTAGTTACTATTAGAAACGAATATATTTACGATATAACATCCAAAGAAATTCCAACAATGAGAGATTTATTAGAGCTAGATAATATAAAAGAATATTTATCAAAATATACAGGAGAAAAATTAATCTCAGTAAAAGAATTGCTTCTATCTAGCATGGGAAATGAACAAGACAGAGATTTCTCTCTTCTTGCTCCATGTGATTTTCAAGCAATTAAGGCTTGCGGCGTAACATTTGCTAAATCTATGGTTGAGAGAGTTATTGAAGAGAGAGCAGCTGGGGATCCTAAAAAAGCTGAAAGTTTACGAAAGCATATTGGGGGATTAATAGGAGACAGCCTACAAAATATTGTACCTGGTTCTGATAAAGCTTTGGAAGTAAAAAAAGCTTTTATTAAAGAAGGTTTATGGTCTCAATATTTAGAAGTTGGAATAGGAAAAGATGCAGAGGTTTTTACCAAGGCTCAAACATTATCTTCTGTAGGTTTTGGATCAGAAGTGGGATTGCATCCAATATCTAATTGGAACAATCCTGAGCCTGAAATAGTTTTGGCCGTTAATAGTAAAGGAATAATACAAGGGGCAACTCTAGGTAATGATGTAAATCTTAGAGACGTAGAAGGTAGATCAGCATTACTCTTAGGTAAAGCTAAAGATAATAATGCGTCTTGTTCAATCGGACCATTTATTAGGATTTTTGACGACAGTTATACTATTACCAATATGAAGTCCGCACATATTTCTTTAAAAGTAGAGGGTAAAGATGGATATGTATTAAATGGTTCAAGCTCAATGTCTGAAATAAGTAGAGATCCTGAAGATCTTGTAGGTCAAACTTGTGGAGCTCATCATCAGTATCCAGATGGCTTCATGTTGTTTTTAGGAACCTTGTTTGCTCCTACAGAAGATAGAGAAACTCCAGGCGAAGGTTTTACCCATAAAATTGGAGATAAGGTAACAATTTCTGAGCCACATTTGGGAGATTTAATTAATTATGTAAATTTATCTACCGCATGTCCTAAGTGGGAATTTGGAATATCTTCTATAATTAAAAACTTAAGTAATAGAGGTTTGCTATAAAATAAATAAGGAATAAAATATGAAAGAATTAATCAAAGGATCTTTATCAGGTATTAAAGTTCTGGATTTTTCTACTCTGTTACCTGGCCCCCTTGCCACGCTTTTTCTTGTAGAAACTGGCGCAGAAGTTATTAAAATAGAAAAACCCGAGATTGGTGATGAGATTAGAGATTCTCAGCCAAAATGGGGTAATCAAAGTATTTCCTTTTCCTTGCTTAATAGAGGGAAGAAAAGTTTAACATTGAATCTCAAAGATCCAGCAAGTTTTGATATATTAGAACCTTTATTAAAAACCGCAGATATTATTGTAGAACAGTTTAGACCGGGTGTAATGAAAAGACTTGGTTTAGATTACGATTCTATTATTAAAATTAATAAAAATATAATTTATGTATCTATTACAGGATATGGCCAAAATGGTCCTAAAAGTCAAATTGCAGGTCATGACTTAAATTATATTAGTAACACAGGATTATTAAGTTTAAGCATGGGAAATGGAGATAACACAGTTGTTCCACCAGCGCTTATTGCCGATATTGCAGGGGGCTCTTATCCAGCAGTTATTAATATCTTATTAGCATTGAGGAATAGAGACAAAAATAATCAAGGTTCTTATATAGACATATCGATGTCTGATAGCCTTTTCCCATTTATGTTTTGGGGATTAGGGTCTGGCTTTTATAATAATAATTGGCCAGGTAATTCAGATTCCATGTTATCTGGAGGTTCTCCAAGGTACAATATATACAGGACCAGTGATAACGGATATGTAGCTGCCGCACCTTTGGAAGATCGTTTTTGGAATAAGTTTTGCCAAGCGATTGAGTTGCCAGAAAAGTGCATTAAAAAAAACTATAATCAAATTGAAGTTATTCAAAAAGTAAGAGATTTAATTATTTTAAAAACAAAAAAACAATGGTCTAATATTTTTACTGAAGCTGATTGTTGCTGTTCTATTGTAAAGTCTATGGAAGAAGCGATGAGTGATAATCACTTTAAAATAAGAGAAATTTTTTCAAGAAAGTTGTCTAATATAAACGGTGAACAAATTCCATCATTACCAATACCTATAAATGATCAATTTAGAAATAGTAAAATTATTGATGATGCTCCATCTTTAGGAAGCAATAATGATGAATTTATTAATTAGAGTGATATATTTTTTATAGTTTTAATAGCCTAAAACTTGACCTTAATTGAACATGTTGTCAGACTAATAATATATAAATATATAAAAGAATTTTTTACATTATTAATGTAGTTGGAGGCTGATTATGAAAAGACTAAATGATCTAGAATCTTATTGGATGCCATTTACAGCGAATCGTGATTTTAAAAAAGATCCGAGAATGGTGGTTTCAGCTGATGGTATGTATTATAAGAGTGAAACTGGTAAAGATATAATGGATAGTGCTGCTGGATTATGGTGCGTAAATGCAGGACATAATAGACCAGAGATAACTGCAGCTATTTCTCAACAAGCAGCAACTTTAGACTATGCACCTAGTTTTCAATATGGTCATCCAAAGGCATTTGAATTGGCTAGCCGCGTTGCTGAGCTATTTCCAATAGGGTTAGATCATGTTTTTTTTACGAACTCTGGATCTGAAGCTGTTGATAGTGCTTTAAAAATAGCATTAGCATATCAAAGAGTTAGAGGAAAAGGTGCCAAGACCAGATTAATTGGTCGTGAAAGAGGGTATCATGGTGTAGGATTTGGAGGTATTTCCGTTGGAGGGATGCCAAGAAATAGGCAGTATTTTGGAACTCTTCTTACTGGAGTAGACCATATATCTCATACTTACCTTCCAGAGAAAAATAGTTTTACAAAAGGCTCTCCTCAACATGGAGATTATTTGGCAGATACTTTAGAAAATATAGTTACACTTCATGATGCGTCAACTATTGCTGCAGTTATTGTTGAACCAATTGCAGGATCAACGGGAGTATTGCCGCCACCTCAAAATTACTTAAAAAGATTAAGAGAAATTTGTGATAAGCATGATATTTTACTAATTTTTGATGAAGTTATTACTGGTTTTGGAAGGCTTGGAACAGCAACGGCTTCAGAATATTTTGGTGTAACTCCAGATATAATTGCATGTGCAAAAGCGCTAACTAATGGGATAATACCTATGGGTGCAGCTGTTGTTTCTAATAAAATTTATGAAACTATGATGGACGAAGCTGATATGCCAATAGAGCTTTTTCATGGTTACACATATTCAGGACACCCAATTGCAGCAGCAGCTGGCTTGGCTTCTTTAGATATATATAGAGATGAAGATTTATTTAATAAAGCAGCTAAAACAGCTGTTTATTTGGAAGAAATAATTCATCAACTTAAAAATGATAAAAACGTTATTGATATAAGAAATCTTGGAATGGTAGCTGCTATTGAAATTGCGCCAAGGCCAGGTGCGGTTGGTGCAAGAGGTTATGAAGCAATGAAAAAATCGTGGCATAAAGGTTTAATGTTAAGGGTTACTGCTGATACGTTGGCTTTTTCACCTCCTCTTATTGCAGAGAAACATGACATTGATAAAATATTTGAAATTGTTCAGTCCGTTCTAAAAGAATTAGACTAAATTCTTCATCTTATTTAATGGAACCTTAATATAGACGCTTCCATTATCCTCAGCTGGAGGAAGGTTTCCAGCACGCATATTCACTTGAATGGATGGTATGATAAGTTCTGGCATTCCTAATGTCTTATCTCTTTCTTCTCTTATTTTAACAAATTCATCTTCATTGGTTTTATTGCTGATATGGATGTTATTATTTTTTTGTTCGCCAACTGTTGTTACCCAAGATACTTGTCTTGTTTCAGGAGGATAATCATGACAGACAAATAGCTTTGTTTCATTAGGATAGGCAAGTATTTTTTGAATTGATTTATAAAGTACTCGAGCGTCCCCTCCAGGAAAGTCTGCTCTAGCACTTCCTATGTCTGGCATAAATAACGTGTCACCAACAAAGATTGAGTTTTCTATTACATGTGCGGTACATGCCGGTGTATGTCCAGGCGTATGTATTACTTTACAAACTATTTCACCAATATTGTATTCATCGCCATCTTTAAAAAGTTTGTCGAATTGGCTTCCATCTCTTTGGAATTCAGTGCCTGCGTTAAATGTTTTTCCAAAGATATTTTGTATTTCAGATATTTTATTAGAAATACCAATTTTTCCTCCAAGTTTTTTTTGTATATAAGGTGATGCTGAAAGATGATCTGCATGAACATGAGTTTCAATAAGCCACTCAACTATTAAATTTTTTTTTTTAACAAAAGAAATTATTCTATTAGCGTTTATATATTCAATTGAACCGGATGAGTAATCAAAATCAAGAACGCTATCTATGATAGCGCATTTTTTTGATAAATTATCATACACAACATAACTAATTGTAGAGGTTTTTTTATCGTAAAAACCATTAACTGTATGCGAACTTATAGAATTAACATCTATCATTTTTAATTCTCATTATGTTTTATTAATATCTGGAATAGGCCTTTTCGTTTCGTCATTAGACATAAGAATGATTTCTAAACTTTTTGCAATTTCAGATAACTGTGCATCTCTTCCTGAAGGTGCAATTAATTGAATTCCAAAAGGCATCTGTTTATGATCTAGGCCACATGGCAAAGCCCAAGCGCATGGGATAGCCATTGTTGAAGCGTAGCTTAAAGCAAGCCAACGCATATATGTAGGCATTTTTTCCCCATTAATTTCATCAACAAACAGTTGTTCATGAGGGTAAGGTGAAACTGCGGCTGCTGGACAAATTAGAACATCAAATTCATTAAAGAATTTTCTAAAGCTTTTATAAATTTTTGTTTGCATTACATGTGCCCATGACACATCAGCAAGGCTGTATTTTAAACCTCTTTCTACATTGTCTATAACATTTGGCCCAAGAAGACCTTTATTGTTTTCAAATTTTTCTTTATGAGAGGCAACAAAGTTAAATCCTCTTATAACCTCAAAGCAGTTATGAATATCTAAGAAATCAGGATGATCTTCATGTGATTGAAAGAAATTATGTTTAAAAGTATTTATTTTATTTTTAAAGACAGATCTAATTTCATTATCAACTGGCGCGCAACCTAAATCAGAAGAGAAAGCCATTTTAACGTTAGATAAATCTGCGCCTAACAATGTATCAGGCATTGATAAGGCATCTAAGCTGGAAAAGGGGTCGTTTTGGTTTACATTTATTTGTGCTTGTAAAAGAAGATATGTATCAGAGACAGTTCTTCCCATAGGTCCTTGAACTGAAAAAGGATTTAGCGCAACAGCTGCTTCAGTTGCAGGAACAAGTCCAGGAGATGGCCTGAAACCGGTAATTCCACAAAAACCTGCAGGTGTCCTAAGACTTCCACCGTAGTCGCTTCCATTTGCGAGTGGCATCATATTAGTGGCCAAAGCTGCAGCGCTACCACCTGATGAGCCGGCGGGAGTTTTATTTAAATCAAATGGGTTGCAGGTCGCTCCGTAAACTTTATTTTTAGTATTCGCTCCAGCTCCAAATTCTGGAGTATTAGTTTTACAAAATACAATTGCTCCCTCATCCCTTATACTTTTTACTACACTATCATCTTCTTTAGGAATTCTGTTTTCATATAACTTTGAACCAGAAGTTGAACGTAAATTTTTAACTAAATTTAAATCTTTAATACCAACAGGAAGGCCATGAAGTATCCCTAACTCATTTCCTGACATAACGTCATCTTCTGCTTGTTGTGCATCTTTTAGAACTTCATCATGATTGATTGCAACAACAGCATTAATTGACGAATTATATTTTTCAATTTGCTCAAGGCAACTTTTTGTCAATTCAACTGGAGATAACAGTTTGTTACCAATTAATTTTCTTGCCTCAATGGCACTGAGATCACAGGGGTTTGTCATTTTTTTCTCCTATTCAAATAATATAATCTCATTTTGTTTAAGTTTCGTAAAGTCACAATAAAAAAACTTTCTTAATAGCAATAAGCTTGACAATATATATACAAAATCTTAGTTGATAATTGTATACTAAGTTTAGAATGGTTTTAAAGTACAAGTTATGGATAATAAAATTAAATTAAGAAATGCTGGGTTAAGGCCAACAAAGCAAAGAATTATAATTGCAGATATTCTTCTTAATGGTTTCAATAGGCATTTTACTGCTGAAAACCTTCAAAATGAAATTAGTATTTCCGGCAACAAAATGTCAATTGCGACTGTTTATAATTGTTTAAAGAAATTTAAAAATGCTGGGCTTATAAAGCAAGTTGAAAGTTATACAGATACAGCTATTTTTGATACAAATAATGTTTCTCATCATCACTTTTTGAATGAAGAAACAGGAGAATTAATTGATATTGACAATAATGAAATCAATCTGATTAAGCTTCCTGATATTCCTAAAGGCTTTATAAATAGTGGAGTAGATGTAATCATAAAACTAAAAAAAAATAATTAATATTTTTTACTTTAAAATGGTTCTAAACTACTTGACATAAACAATTACAATTTATACTTTCTGTTTATTATATTAACAAATATTACATTTTTTTAAAATGAGAGGTTCCTTTATGAATGAGATTAGTAAGTGCCCAGTAATGCATGGTTCTGCTACTACTAATAGTGGTGTAAGTACAGCAAATCGAGATTGGTGGCCAAATCAATTAAATTTAAATATTCTTCACCAGAATGATAAAAGATCAAACCCCATGAGTATGGATTTTGATTATCGTGAAGAGTTTAAAAAAATTGATTATCAAGCTCTTAAAAAAGATTTGAATGACTTAATGACAGATACGCAAGATTGGTGGCCTGCTGACTATGGCCATTATGGACCATTCTTTATTCGTATGACATGGCATGCTGCAGGCACTTATAGAACAAGTGACGGTCGTGGAGGCGGTGGAACAGGAGATCAACGTTTTGCTCCTCTTAACAGCTGGCCAGATAATGGAAATCTAGATAAAGCTCGAAGATTACTTTGGCCAATTAAACAGAAATATGGAAATAAGATAAGTTGGGCGGATTTATTTATATTAACTGGAAACGTGGCTATTGAATCAATGGGCGGAAAAACATTTGGATTTAGTGGGGGCCGCTCTGATATATGGGCGCCGCCGGAAGATATATATTGGGGTAAAGAAACTGAATGGCTTGAGAATAAACGTTATACAGGTGATCGTGAATTAGAAATGCCACTCGGAGCAGTTCAAATGGGTTTAATTTATGTAAACCCTCAAGGACCTGACGGAAACCCAGATCCACTAGCCAGTGCAAGAGATATTAGAGAAACATTTGCACGTATGGCAATGAATGATGAAGAAACTGTCGCACTTACTGCTGGAGGACATACTTTTGGTAAAGCTCATGGAGCTTCTGATCCTGATATTCATGTTGGTCCAGAGCCAGAGGGAGCTCCAATAGAGCAAATGGGTTTAGGTTGGGCAAATAAATACGCTTCAGGTAAAGGTAGAAATACTATTACTAGTGGTATTGAAGGAGCTTGGACTGCTAACCCTATTAAATGGGATAATGGATATTTTGATCTATTGCTTGGATATGAGTGGGAACTTGTTAAAAGTCCTGCAGGAGCTCATCAATGGCATGCTATCAATCCAAAACCAGAAGATCTTGCTCCTGATGTTGAAGATGCTTCAATCCGCGTGCCAACTATGATGACGACTGCCGATATGGCCATGAGAGAAGATCCAGCATATAAGGTAATTTCTAAACGTTTTCATGAAAACCCAGATCAATTTCAAGATGCTTTTGCAAGAGCTTGGTTTAAGTTATTACATCGTGATATGGGGCCAAAAACACGTTATCTTGGACCAGAAGTTCCTGAAGAAGAGCTTATTTGGCAAGATCCTATTCCAACTGGAAATAATAACTATGATGTAGATGCTGTAAAAGCACTTATAAAAAATAGTGACTTATCAGTTCAGGAAATGGTTGAAACTGCTTGGGCAAGTGCTTCAACTTATAGAAGTACAGATATGCGCGGTGGAGCTAATGGTGCTCGTATTCGTTTAGAGCCTCAAAAAAATTGGGAGGTAAATAAACCTGAACAACTTTCTAAAGTATTAAATGTTTTAGAAGGTATTGCGACAAAGTCGGGAGCTTCAGTAGCAGATGTCATTGTACTTGCTGGAAATGTTGGCATTGAAAAAGCATCTGGCAAAAATGTTGATTTTACTCCAGGAAGAGGGGATGCTACTCAAGAAAATACAGACATAGAATCATTTGCAGTTCTTGAACCAGTTCTAGATGGTTTTAGGAACTTTCAGAAACAAGATTATGGAATAAGTCCTGAAGAAATGATGCTAGATAAAGCTCAGATAATGGGTTTAACTGCTCCAGAAATGACAGTGCTTCTTGGTGGAATGAGAGCATTAGGCATAAGCGCGGAAGGTCATGGTATATTTACTAAAACACCTGGAAAATTAACTAATGATTTCTTTGTAAATCTTCTGGATATGGGAGTGGAATGGAAAACTACTGGAAGTAACGTTTATGAAGCAACAGATAGATCTACTTCAAAAAAGATAAGAACAGCATCTCGTGTTGATCTTGCTTTTGGTTCAAATTCGCAATTAAGAGCTATATCTGAAGTTTATGCATGCAATGATTCTCAAGATAAATTTACAGAAGATTTTATAGCAGCATGGAATAAAGTAATGAACCTTGATCGATTTGATCTTGTGTAATGTTAAATTATAGTTTTTTATAACTTTAATATTAATTAAAAATAGGCGATCAAAAATTTAAATTTTGATCGCCTATTTGTTTTAGAGAATAATTATGAACGTGGATGAGTTGCTTTATGTAAAGCAAGAAGTTCAGCTTCGTTTACATCAGTATATCTTTGAGTAGTTGATAAGCTTGAATGACCTAAAAGTTGTTGTATAGCTCTTAAATCAGCTCCTCCAGATAGAAGGTGAGTTGCGTAAGCGTGTCTTAGAGCATGAGGTGTAGTGTGGGATGGTAAGCCAAGAGTATAACGTAAATTTTCAACTCTTCTTTGAATAATCCTTGGTGACAATAGGCCACCTCTTTTCCCTAAAAAAAGGGGAGCTTCTTGATTTAAATCAAATGGGCAGGCATCCAAGTAATCTTTAACTCCATCACAAATAACCGATAATAAGGGAACATCTCTATATTTTTTTCCTTTTCCTAAAACTCTTAACCAGTCGCCATTTGGAGCTTCTTTTTTCTTTAAAGATAAAGCTTCACTTATTCTAAGACCGGCGCCATAGAGCAATAACATTACAGCTCTATCACGTAAATTAATCCAAAGTTCATTTTTATTGTCCATTAAGGAGAATAATGCTTTGGCAGCTAGATCTGGATCTATTGATTTGGGAAAGCTTCTTTTTAATTTTGGACTTTTAAAGATGGATGTATCTAAAGATGATATTTTTTTTTGTTTTAAAAGGAACTTAAAAAAATTTTTTAAACATGATATGCGCCTTGCTACAGTTGTTCTCGATAAGTTTCTCTCTGATAAATCAAACAAATAATCTCTTAAAATATATTTATCAGGTGATAAATTATTATGGCTGTTATTATTACAAAAAACCATAAAGTCAAAAACATCACTTTGGTAGGCGTTTAATGTATTAATTCCATATCCACGAATAGAACTAAGGTATTCTATCCATCCGTCAATTATATTGGATAATTTTATGTCCAGTTTTGTTTTATCTAATGTTGTCATTAATCACTTTATAAAATTGATTGACCTGTCTTTTTCCAATCAGCTAAAAAATCAGAAAGCCCTTTATCAGTTAATGGATGATTATACATTGCTTTTAGAAATTTAGGAGGAATAGTGGCAACATCAGCTCCTAATTTTGCAACATCTACTATATCTTGAACACTTCTTATTGAGGCAGCAAGTACTTTTGTATCAAATCCATATATTTCATATATTTCAGTTATTTCAGAGATTAAATTAATTCCATCAGCGCCAATATCATCTAGGCGGCCAATAAAGGGAGATATAAAAGTTGCACCTGCTTTAGCAGCAAGAAGTGCTTGAGCTGCACTAAAACATAAAGTTACATTAACCATAATTCCATCATCTGAAAAAGCTTTGCAAGCACGAAGGCCATCAAATGTAAGAGGAACTTTTATAGCAATATTTTTGGCAATAGCAGATAGTTTTTTACCTTCTTTGATCATTGTATCAAAATCTGTTGCAGTGACTTCTGCACTTACTGGGCCAGATACTTCCGAACAAATTTCTGCAATTGTCTCTATAATATTTCTTCCAGATTGAGCTATTAGTGATGGGTTTGTAGTAACTCCATCAATCAATCCAGTAATATTCAAAGATTTAATTTCTTCAATTTCTGCAGTATCGATAAATAATTCCATTATTAATCCTTCATTGGTTTTTCAAAATGATGCTATATAATTGTTTATTCTTTAACTATGTTTTTATAATACATTATCTTTATAATGATAACCATAGCTTACATAAATAATATTTCATAAAGATAAGAAATGAAAAGCATTAAATCAAAAGAAGTTTCAGTATTGTTAATTGGCCCATTTAACGAACCTTTTGATTATTTAATTGAAAATAATATTAACGGTTTAGATATTGGTCAAATAGTTTTAGCTCCGTTAGGATCAAGGAAAGTTGTAGGTATAATTGTTAGTGAAGGCTCTAAAAAATATCCGATAGAAAAGTTAAAAAAAATCATAAATGTATATGATATAAATCCAATACCAACTTCATCTATAGATTTAGTTTATTTTCTTGCTAGTTGGTATTGCGTCTATATAGGGCTTGTTTTGAAAATGGTTCTTTCACCATTAGAGGCAATCACATCACCAATATTAAACAAAATATATAAAATTAATTTATCTGATTATCCTAATGGTAATTCTATTGATCACAAAAAAATAACATCAAAAAGAAAAGTAATTTTAGATTATTTATCTAATTTTGATGAAGGAAAGGTTATTGAAGATTTAATAAAAGATACAGGAATAACAAAAAATATAATTAAAGATATGTTAAAAAAAGGTTTTATCAAAGAAGAATGGGTAAAATTAGAAAGCACAACATCTCCTGATTTAATTAACGAGAGTGTAAAAAATAATCAGAACTTAAAAATATTAAATGAGCATCAAAAATCTGCAATAGAAACAATAAATGTATCAATAAAGAAAAGTAGTCCTGATTGCTTTTTATTAGATGGGGTTCCTGGGTCCGGAAAAACTGAAACCTATTTTGATACAGTCCAGACATGTTTGGATGAAAACAAGCAAGTGTTAATTCTATTACCTGAGATTGCATTGACCCCAGATTGGCAAAAACGATTTTACGATAGATTTAATTTTAATCCATTGGTTTGGCATTCAGATATTACTCAAAAGAAAAGAAAAGAAATATGGTTGGCTGCACTAAATGGAAGCGCTCCTGTTATAGTAGGTGCTCGCTCAGCATTGTTAATTCCAATTTTAAATTTAGGGCTTATTATAGTGGACGAAGAGCATGAGCCTGCTTTTAAACAGGAAGAAAGTGTAAGGTATCATGCAAGAGATATGGCTGTCTATAAAGCCCTGAAGGCATCCTCACCTATAGTGTTGGCATCTGCAACGCCGTCTTTAGAAACTTTTCATAATATGAAGCTTGGGAAATATATTCATCTCACTTTACCTAATAGGGCAACAGGTGCGGAGATGCCTGAAATAAAACTATTAGATTTAAAGTTACATCCTCCTAAAAAAGGACATTGGCTCTCACCAATATTAATAGATGAAATTAAAACTAGATTAATAAAAAAAGAACAATCTTTGCTTTTCTTAAACAGAAGAGGTTATTCTCCTTTAACTTTATGCAGATCATGCGGAACTAAAGTTAATTGTAAAAACTGTGATACCTGGTTAGTTGAACATAGATCTGATTCAATTTTAGTTTGTCATCATTGTGGATTTAAAAAATTCATTTCAAATGTTTGTGAATTTTGTGGGGAAAAAGATCAAATGCAATCCTGTGGTCCTGGTGTTGAAAGGATCACGGAAGAAGTAAAAAAATATTTTCCTGAAGCAAATTTAATAACTCTTTCAAGCGATACCATGAAAAGTCAAAGTATACTTACGGATGCAATAAATAAGATTAAAAATGGTGAAGTTGATATTATGATAGGAACTCAAATGATAGCTAAAGGACATGACTTTCCAAATTTAAAATTAGTAGGAATCATTGATAGCGATATAGGTCTTTCTGGAGGAGATTTAAGAGCTTCTGAAAGAAGTTTTCAACTCCTTCAACAAGTGTCCGGAAGGTCAGGAAGGCATGCTTTAAATAAAGATGATAAAGGTCTTGTTATTTTACAAACTTTTGATCCGGAAAATCCAATTATAAAAGCAATTGCTAAAAATGTACGAAATGATTTTTTTGAAAAAGAGCTAATATCAAGAAAAAATGCTGGAATGCCGCCATTTGGAAGATTAGCTGCAATTATTTTGTCATGTAAATCTGAAAAGAATTTAGATATTTTTGCTTCAAAATTATCAAGAGAAATTCCATTATTTCATAACGTAAAAATTTTTGGTCCAGCTCCAGCTCCATTACATTTTTTAAGGGGAAGCTATAGAAGAAGATTTTTAATTAAATCTCATAAAACAGTAAATTTACAGCAAGTTTTACTTGATTGGGTTAAAAAAGTTAAAACGCCAGCTAATATAAAATTAAATATAGATATTGATCCTTTTTCTTTTATGTAGAAATTATTTAATATTGATCACTTGAGTTGCTTGCATTGAACTTAATGCTGTGCTAGCAATCCATATATTTTAATTAAAATTTGACGATAAGGAAGTTTTAAGATGAGCAGTTCATCCGGTAAACCATCTGGATTAACAGGAAGGTATGCAAAAGCATTATATGAATTAGCAAACGAAAAGAAAATAGTTGCTAAAATAGTTGATGACTTTGTTAAAATTAAATCACTAATAAAATCAAATAACGAATTGTTAGGTTTAATTAAATCTCCTGCTATATCAAAAAATGATAAACAGTCTGCTTTAATAGCTATTTTAAAAAAAGCTAAAGCAAACAATTTAACAATACAATTTTGTGGAACTCTTGCTGGTAATGGAAGATTGTTTTATATAAATGAAATTATTGATGTTTTCCTTTTGGAAGTATCAAGGCAAAATGGAGAGGTTAACGCTGAAGTTACCTCTGCTATTGAATTAGATAAATCTCAACGTCAAGAAGTTGAAAAATCAATTTCTGAAGTTGTTGGAGGGAATAAAATTTCACTATCAATGAAAGTTGATGAGTCTTTAATTGGAGGCCTCATTGTAAAAATTGGTTCTAAAATGATTGATAGTTCAATAAAAACTAAACTTAATCGACTTGAAATAGCCATGAGAGGTGTAAATTAATGGACATTCGCGCAGCAGAAATTTCAACAATATTAAAAGATCAAATTTCTAATTTTGGATCAGAGGCAGAAATCACAGAGATAGGAAAAGTTTTATCAGTAGGTGACGGTATCGCTCGTGTTCATGGTTTAGATGAAGTTAAAGCAGGGGAAATGGTTGAGTTCTCTGGTGGAATAGCTGGTATGGCTCTTAACCTAGAACGAGACAATGTTGGTGTTGTTATTTTTGGAAGTGATAAAACTATTAAAGAAGGCGATATAGTTAAGAGAACAGGTTCTATTGTTGATGTTCCCGTTGGTAAGGGGTTGCTTGGAAGAGTGGTTGACGCTCTTGGGAATCCTATTGATGGTAAAGGCCCTTTAAAGAACGTCAAGCGAACAAGAGTTGAAGCTAAAGCGCCAGGAATTATGCCTAGACAATCAGTTAATGAGCCAATGCAAACTGGTTTGAAAGCAATTGATTCTCTTATCCCTGTTGGAAGAGGGCAGAGAGAGCTAATTATTGGTGATAGACAAACAGGTAAAACAGCTATAGCAATTGATACTTTTTTAAATCAAAAAAGTACTAATGATAGCGCTGGAAAAGATGATACAAAAAAACTTTTTTGTATATATGTAGCTGTTGGACAAAAAAGATCTACTGTAGCGCAGATAGTAAAAACCCTCGAAGAAAGAGGTGCTCTAGAATACTCTATTATTGTTGCTGCGACAGCATCTGATCCAGCTCCGATGCAATTTTTAGCTCCTTATGCAGCAGCAGCAATGGGTGAATATTTTCGTGATAACGCTATGCACGCTGTTGTAGTTTATGATGATTTATCAAAACAGGCTGTTGCCTATAGACAAATGTCACTATTATTAAGAAGACCTCCAGGAAGAGAAGCTTACCCTGGTGACGTTTTCTATCTTCATTCACGTTTGCTTGAAAGAGCAGCTAAGATGAATAAAGACAATGGATCTGGGTCACTTACAGCTTTACCAATAATTGAAACACAAGGTGGAGACGTTTCAGCGTTTATCCCTACAAATGTTATCTCTATTACTGATGGTCAAATTTTTCTTGAAACAGAATTATTTTATAAAGGTATCAGACCTGCGGTTAATGTTGGTTTATCAGTTTCAAGAGTTGGTTCTGCTGCTCAAATTAAAGCTATGAAACAAGTAGCAGGAACAATCAAGTTAGATTTGGCTCAATATAGAGAAATGGCGGCATTCGCTCAATTTGCTTCAGATATGGATGCTTCTACTAGACAGCTTTTATCAAGAGGTGAAAGATTAACTGAGTTATTAAAGCAATCTCAGTATTCTCCTATGAAAGTTGAAGAACAAGTAGCAGTTATCTTTGCTGGCGTAAAAGGATATTTAGATAAAATTCCTACACAAAGTATAGGTGATTTTGAGAAGGCTTTGCTTCAAAAATTAAAAGCTAAGGATTCTTCAATACTTAAGGATATTAGCAAGGATAAATCGATATCAGATTCGACTGATAAGGCTCTAAGAGAAACATTAGATCAATTAGTAAAAAGCTACGCTTAATATTTATAAAAATTAAATAGGATAGGTTAATATGCCTTCTTTGAAAGATCTAAAAAATAGAATTGGTTCTGTAAAGTCCACTCAAAAAATCACTTCAGCAATGAAGATGGTTGCTGCCGCAAAGCTTAGAAAAGCTCAAGATCAAGCTTTGGCATCGAGGCCTTATACCTCTTTAATGGATAATGTTGTGTCTAAATTAGTATCTAATTCTAGTAGTAGTTCTGTAGATCTATTAACTGGGAAAGAAGATAATAAAACTCAATTATTAGTAGTTTTTTCTGCAGATAGGGGGCTTTGTGGAGGTTTTAATGGCTCTATAACTAGAGCTGTTCGTAAAGAAGTAAAACTATTAACTGACAACGGAATTAAAGTAAAGTTGTTGATGGTAGGAAAGAAATCAGCAGTCGCTCTTAATAGAGAATTTGGAGATCTTTATATTGATAGAATAGAAGGTAAATCAGGAAAACCAAATTTTTCAGATGCAGAAATATTAGCAAGGAAGATTATTACATTATTTGAGAACAATGAATTTGGAAATTGTAGAGTAATATATAATAAATTTATTTCCGCAATTGCTCAAGAAGTAACATATAGATCGCTTATACCCGTTGAAGTTAAAGAAGATAAAATAGAAGAAAATGTTTCAAATTCTGTATTTGAGTTTGAACCAAGTGAAGAAGAAATACTAAATGATTTGTTGCCGCGTAATTTAGCTACGCAATTGTTTAGTTCACAAATTGAAAGTACTGCTAGTGAATTGGCAGCTAGAATGACTGCAATGGATAACGCTACTAGAAATGCTGGAGAAATGATAGATAAGCTAACTTTGCAATATAATAGAACTAGACAGGCGGTTATTACGAGCGAGTTAATTGAGATTATATCAGGCGCAGAAGCTTTATAAAAATTTATTATTAAAAAAATCGAATGGAGTAAAATAATGGCAAAAAAACCATCACAGAAAAATTCTGGAAGAGTAGCACAAGTCATTGGTGCGGTTGTTGATGTAGAGTTTGATGGAGATCTTCCTTTTATATTGGATGCTCTTCAGATTGATAACGGTGGACAAAAACTTATCCTAGAAGTCGCTCAGCACTTAGGTGAAAATGAGGTTAGAACAATTGCGATGGATAGTACTGATGGTCTTGTAAGAGGAATGGAAGTTATCCAAACTGGTGCACCAATAACAGTTCCAGTTGGCCCAGAGACATTAGGAAGAATTTTAAACGTTATTGGTGATCCTGTTGATGATGGTAAGCCGGTTAAAGCTAAAATGTATTTGCCTATTCATAGAGATGCTCCAGCTTATGTTGAACAATCAACATCTTCTGAAATTTTAGTTACAGGTATTAAAGTGGTAGATCTTTTAGCTCCATACGCAAAGGGAGGTAAAATTGGTCTTTTTGGTGGTGCAGGAGTTGGAAAAACTGTTCTAATTATGGAATTAATTAATAACGTAGCAAAAGCACATGGTGGATATTCTGTTTTTGCTGGGGTAGGTGAGAGAACTAGAGAAGGTAATGACCTTTTTCATGAGATGGTTGAATCTGGTGTGATTGTGCCTGATGGACCAGGTTCTAAAGCTGCGTTAGTTTATGGTCAAATGAATGAACCTCCTGGAGCAAGAGCAAGAGTAGCTTTAACAGGATTAACTTTAGCTGAATACTTTAGAGATGAAGAAGGTCAGGATGTTCTATTCTTCGTAGATAATATTTTTAGATTTACTCAAGCTGGATCTGAAGTTTCAGCTCTATTAGGTCGAATTCCATCGGCTGTTGGATATCAACCTACATTAGCTACAGATATGGGAGCTTTGCAGGAAAGAATTACAACAACAACTAAAGGCTCTATTACTTCTGTTCAAGCCATTTATGTGCCAGCGGATGATTTAACAGATCCTGCTCCTGCAGCATCATTTGCTCACTTGGATGCAACTACGGTTTTATCAAGACAAATAGCTGAAATTGGTATTTATCCAGCTGTTGATCCATTAGATTCAACTTCTAGAATGTTAGACCCAAGAATTGTTGGAGATGAGCATTATAATATAGCAAGAAGAGTACAAGAAGTTCTTCAACAGTATAAATCTCTTCAAGATATTATTGCTATTTTAGGAATGGATGAATTATCAGAAGAAGATAAATTAGTTGTTACTAGAGCGAGAAAAATTCAAAGGTTCTTATCACAACCATTTTTTGTAGCAGAAGTCTTTACAGGATCTCCTGGAGTTCTTGTTTCACTTGAGGATACTATTAAGGGATTTAAAGGTATCACTGAAGGAAAGTATGATGATTTACCTGAAGCAGCTTTTTATATGGTTGGAACAATAGAAGAAGCTATTGAAAAATCTAAAAAGTTAGCAAAAGAAGCCGCTTAATCAATATGAATTTATTTCACAAGAGGTAAAAATGGCAGAAACAACTAATTTGGAAATAGTAACTCCATCCAAGGTTATTGTTTCAGAACCAGCAGAGATGGTTGTCATTCCTGGTTCTGATGGATACATAGGTGCATTACCAAGGCACTCTCATTTAATGTCTACTCTTGATAGAGGTGTTATTGATATTTATAATGACAATAAAATTATAACAAGAGTTATGATAGACGGTGGAATTGCTGAAATTAATGAAAACTCTGTTGTCATTTTAGCAGAAAGGGCTGAAAAGCTTGATAAATCTAACAAACAAATGCTTGAAGAGAGACTTATTCAATTTAAATCTGAAGAAAGTAACTCTGATAAAACTATTGCTGAATTAGCATCAAAAAATGCTTTATTTATTCAAGCTGTAATAGATCAAATAAATTAATTATAAATAAATATATTTATGATTTTAGTATTGTTTCTACTATTGACCCTATTTCCAAAAGATTATGATCCATATTTGTTGCAGCGTTTAACATAATACCCATTGTGGTTTTGTTGTGTGAAAAAGGAAGTGATATACTGCAACCATTCATAAAATTTGCAAGTGTAGTATTTTTAAGTGATATCAAATTAGCCTCATCATAATATTCAGGGTCCTCGCATTTTTTAAGCAATGGTGGCTTTGCTGTTACAGTTGGAAGTAGTAAAAAATTATTTTCTAATTGCAGGTTAAACACTTTTATCATTTCTTGTCTTACTTTTAATAATAATTTGTATTCTACTGCTCTAACTTCATTAGCTCTATCCATTCTTTTAAATATATTAGGATCAATTAATTTAGATTTTTCCTTATAAGCATCAAAATACTCTGTTTGACATTCTACTGCTGCGAATTGCCATAATGGAATATTCTTGTAACTATCTAAGATAGGTAAATTCTTTTCAATAACATTAATTCCGCTATCAATTATTTTTTGTTTAGCTAAGTCAAATGATATTTGAATATCTTTCTCAACTTTATCAAATCCAAAGTTACTAGGTATAATCATAGTAAAATTTTTATTGAGAACATTAATATTATTAGACTTAGGTTTATTAATCATCACATCGTAAACTAATTTACAAAGTGTAATATTTTTCCCCATTATTCCTACACTGTCTAATGAATTAGATAGTGATAAAGAACCTTCTCTAGAAATTGTGTCTTGTGTAGGTTTGAAGCCAGTTATACCTGTGAAAGCAGCTGGTATCCTAGTTGATCCGCCGGTGTCTGTTCCAATTGTTACGTCAGAGATATCAAGCGCAACTGAAACCGCTCCGCCAGATGTTGATCCACCAGGAACGGATCCTTTATATATTGGATTTTCAGGTGTTCCATAATGGGGGTTAATACCAAGTCCTGAATAGGCAAGTTCAGTCATATTAGTATGACCAAGTAATAAAGCTCCTGCATTTCTTAATAAAGAAATACAATCAGCATCTTTTGTAGAAGGCAATGGATCTAAAAAAATTGATCCACCACGAGTTTTATACCCTTTAACATCAAACAAATCTTTAATAGAAATTATTAAACCTTTTAATGAACCATTATTTAATTTTTCAATAAAAGTTAACTGTGATTTAAAATCTTTATCAAAAAGTTCAGTAAATATATGTTTAAAATTATTAGGTTTACTCTCTATTAACTCTAAGATCTTTTCTACTCGATTTACGAAATCGATATAATTAAAACCTTTTTTATACATATCATTTGCCTTTATTATTATTTGTTACTATTAAAATTGTTTATTATTGGGATAAAGGCTTTATTTATCTTGGAATAAATCTCTTGTTTAAAAGAAATAGCTTTTAGTGGTAATTGGGTTGGATTTATCCACTCCCAGTTTTTAAATTCTGGATGTGCGGTATTTATATTTATCTCATTATCAATGCCAGTGAATGAAAAAAGAAGCCATCTTTGAGTTTGTCCTCTAAATTTTCCTTCCCATAAAGCATTTGCAAGGGGTAAAGGAATGTCATAATTTAGCCATTCAGGATATTCACTAACAAATTCAACGTTAACTATACTTGTTTCTTCTTTTAACTCACGAAAGCCAGCTTCAATAGGTGTTTCTCCTTCGTCTATACCACCTTGGGGCAATTGCCAAGCTTCAGCTTTATTATCCAGTCTTTGTCCACAAAATACCTGACCAATTTTATTAAAAACCATTAACCCTACGCAAGATCTATAAGGTCTTTTTAAGAGCGGTATGTTTTTAGACATATTCATTATTTATCACTATTTATTTTTTTGAGCTTAATGAGTTTTTGGAAATATTATTAATTTTATTGCTAAATAAACTTATACCTCTAATAAGGTCAATAGCTCTTGATACTTGGTTGTCTTGTATCAGTTTTTCAGTGACCGTCAATTTAATCTTAGGTTCTGGATTTTCATCCTTTGACTTTTTATTTTTATTATCTAATGCACCTCTTAGGTTCTCTTCGCGCCTATTTTTCTTCTTATCTTTATTAGCTTCGGTGATACCTGCCTCAACTATAATATCAGGTTGTATACCTTTTGCCTGAATTGATATTCCACTGGGCGTATAGTACCTTGCTGTTGTTAGCCTCATAGCTCCGTTACCAGCAAGTGGAATAATTGACTGGACTGATCCTTTGCCAAAACTTCTTGTTCCAATAATGATAGCTCTAGAATGATCTTTTAAAGCTCCAGCTACAATCTCACTTGCAGAAGCTGACCCACTATTAATTAATACTACCAGGGGTTTTCCGTTTATTATATCTCCTTTTTTAGCAAACACTCTTGATGCATCATCTTTTTTTCGACCTTTAGTTGATACAATTTCTCCTTGATTAAGAAAGGCATCTGATACTGATATTGATTGATTAAGGAGACCGCCTGGATTATTTCTAAGATCTAAGATTAAACCTAGAAAGTTATCACCTATTTCTTTTTGTATTTTTTCAACAGCAATTTCTAACCCTTCTGTAGTGGTTTCTGAAAAAGTAGTTAGACGGATATATCCAACATTATTTATAACATTGTGTTTAACTGACGTAATCTTAATAATATCTCTTTTTATTTCTAGTTCAAATGGTTCTTCTTCATTACGGACAACTGTAATTTTAATTTTGCTTCCTATAGGTCCTCTAAGTTGAGATACTGCTTCGTTAATTGATAGACCTCTTAATGATTCACCATTTACTGCTATAATTAGATCACCAGACTGCATTCCAGCTAAAGCTGCAGGTGTATCATCTATGGGTGATACTACTTTAACAAAACCATCTTCCATAGTGATTTCAATTCCTAGGCCTCCAAACGTTCCTTTTGTTTTAACTTGCATATCCTCATATGATTCTACACTTAAATATGAAGAATGAGGATCAAGAGATTGAAGCATTCCAGATATAGCTGATTCAATTAATTCTTTATCCGTAACTTCTTCTACGTATTGTTCTTGGACTCTTTGAAAAACATCTCCAAAAAGGTTAAGTTGTTTATATGTTTCTTGGCGATTTGATTGTGCATTAAGAGTATTATTTGGAAGAAATCCCAATATTATTAGAAATGAAGAAAATATAATTAAAAATATAAAAGTTTTATTTTTAAATAAATTATGAATCATTTTTTAATTTCCTAAAAGTTGTAATAATTGAATTATTTTAATAATTAAATAATATAGAACAAATTTAATCTAGCAAGTTTTGTTGATAATTTATAACAAACTACTTACTAAAATAGTAATGATTTCCCATTCATAGAAATTGGCTTTTCTATCTTTAAAAGATCTAGAATAGTAGGCGCAATATCAGCTAATTTCCCATTGTTTAATTTTAAATTATTATTTTTTGAAATTAAAATTAATGGTACTTTGTTACATGTATGGGCAGTGTGAGGCGTTTTGGTTTTCTCGTGCATCATTACTTCACAATTTCCATGATCAGCAGTTATTAACATTATACCATTTGTTTTATCTAACGCTTTTTTTACATTACCTATTGCTTTGTCTATTGTTTCAACAGCAATAATAGCTGCATTAAGGTTCCCAGTATGTCCTACCATATCGGGGTTTGCAAAATTGATTATAATTAAATCATAAATTTCAAGTTCAATAGCTTTAATTAATTCAGCTTCAACTTGATGAGCCGACATTTCTGGTTTTTGATCGTATGTTGATACTTTAGGAGAAGGGATCATTAATCTTGTTTCACCAGGAAGAACAGTTTCTTTTCCACCATTAAAAAAAAATGTTACATGTGGATATTTTTCTGTTTCAGCTAATCTTAGCTGTTTTAAATTATTTTTAGATATAATTTCACCCAGTGTATCTTGAATTTTATTACTTGAAAAAATACTTTTCATATAAGAAGAAAGTTTTTCAGAATATTCTGTCATGCCTAAAGAATTAGAAAAAAAAGGAGTATTTGATTTTTTTTCAAACTTATTAAAATTAGGATCTAAAAAAGAAGTTAATAGCTCTCTAACTCTATCTGATCTGAAGTTCACCATGAGTAAGCTATCACCATTTTGAATACCAGAATAATCTCCTATAACTGTAGGAGAAATAAATTCGTCTGTTTCACCGGTTTCATATGCTAATTTAATAGCTGAAGATATATTTCCTGATTTTCTTTCATGAGTACCATAGGTAATGAGATCAAAAGATTTTTTTATTCTATCCCATCTATTATCTCTATCCATTGAGAAATATCTTCCAATAAGGCTAACAATTTTTATTGACTTAGGCAAAGATTTTTCAAATTGTTTAATAATATCTCCAATTTGTAATGGAGAGCTATCCCTACCATCTGAGAAAATATGGATTACTGTTTTAATATTTTTTTTATCTAATAGTTTAGAAATAGAAATGATATGATTCATATGAGAATGGACACCTCCATCACTGCATAATCCGAGTAAATGGATAGTGTTGTTTTGATTATGTATTTTAGTAAATTCATTAAAATTTTTATTTAATTTAATTTCATTATTTTCGAATGCTTGATTAATTCTTGGAAGAGTTTGTATTACAACTCTTCCTGAGCCTAAGTTCATATGTCCTACTTCAGAGTTTCCAACTTGATCAACTGGTAATCCTACATGTTCTCCAGATGCTTCAAGTGTAGAAAAGGGATATGTTTTTGATAGGTTGTCAACGTTTGGTGTTTTTGCTTGAGCAACAGCATTATGATTTATATCTTTGTTTATTCCCCATCCATCCATTATACACAATATTATAGGGGCTCTTTTCTTATTTTCCATTTTAGATATTCCATAATTATATATATTTATTTATGATAAGGATGACCTCTTAAAATAGTTTCAATTCTATAAATTTGTTCAGCAAGCATTATCTTAACCATTTGGTGAGGCCATGTTTGACGCCCAAAAGCAATCATTTTATCAGCAGCCTTTTTTACTTCAACTCCATTTCCGTATGGACCTCCAATTGCAAAATTTATAGATGATATACTATTTTCTTTCCAATCCAATACTAATTTAGCAAGCTCCTTACTTGATAAATTTTCTCCTTGCTCATCAAGTAATATTAATTTAGCATTTAAAGGTGTTGATTTTATTAATTTAGTGCCTTCTTCTATTATTTTTAATTTAACATTATTTGTTTTCGCTTCATATTGGTTTAACTCAACATTTTTTAATCTTTTTAAATATTTTTGAGTAATTTTTTCTTCATCAGATTTTGAAGATTTACCTATAGATGAAATAATGTATTTCATTATTTATTTTTCATTTGAAGCAATAAGCTCATCTTTTTCATTCTTAAGCCACATTTTCTCTAGGCTATAAAAATCTCTTACCTCAGGGCGAAATATATGGATTAAAATATCACTTGCATCAATTAGAACCCAATCACCATTTGACATGCCCTCAGGAGAAGGAACACGAATACCAATATCTTTAAATTTTTTTATTAAATTATTTCCCATTGAGGCAACTTGTCTTGTTGAATTTCCACTAGCAACTATCATAAAATCGGCAATACTACTTCTTCCAATAAGATTGATACTTATAACATCAATCGCTTTATCGTCTTCCAAAGATTCTAAAGCTAATTTTAATAACTGTTTAGAAGAATTGGATTTACTGTTTTTCATTTTTTTTTAACCTTTTTGATTTTTTGACTTTAAATATCTTATTTCTGTAGATGAAATAGCTACTAATTTTTTTTTAATAAAAACCCAAGAAGGATTTTTATTCAAATATAGTAGTTTGCTTTTAGATGGGTTTATTTTTTTTCCAAGCAAGAATGTTTCTTTACTATTCATTACAGAATAAGAATAACCGGGTCTCTCAATTACTGCAACAGGCATTTTTTTTGAAATTTGTGATGGTTTAATCCATTTACCAAAATTTTTTAATATATCACTTCCCATTAACCAAATAAATTTTGCTTTTGATGACTTTTTTATTAAAAAATTAACTGTCTCATAAGAAATAAAAAGATTATTTTTTTTCTCTAAATCTATTACTTTTATGAAGTTATTTTTTTTTGTTAAGGATCTTGCTTGATTTAATCTTTTACTAAAACCTTCCATATCTATGCTGAGTTTAAGTCTGTTTTGAGGAGCAACAAGCCACCAAACTTCATCTAATCTGAGTGCCTTTTTTGCTATTTCACTAATATGTACATGGCCTATATGAGCTGGATTAAATGATCCGCCTAATATTCCGATTTTCCTTTTTCTTGAGTAAGAGAAGCACGTTGCTATATTATTTTTAAAATCTTTAATTTCAATATGATTTTTATCGTTGTTAATCACGAATTTGATCTTTACCTCTAACTATATATTTAAAACTAGTTAACTGCGCTGCTCCTACTGGACCTCTAGCATGAATTCTTCCAGTCGAAATTCCTATTTCTGCTCCCATACCAAATTCACCCCCATCAGCAAACTGAGTTGAAGCATTATGCATAACTATAGCACTATCTACCTTAGACAAGAATATATCGGCAGTATTTTTATTCTCAGTGATAATGCATTCAGTATGATGCGAAGAATACTCCTCTATATGCTTAATGGCCCCATTTACACCGTCAACTATTTTGATAGATAAAATAGCATCAAGATATTCAGTTTTCCAATCTACATCAAATGCTAAATTAATATCTTTATCAATTAGAATCGTTTCTTCATCCCCTTTTAATTGGCATCCTTTCGCTCTTAATTTATGAGCTAAAATAGGTATTACATTTTTACTTATTTTCTTATCAATCAGAAGTGTTTCTAATGCACCACATATTCCAGTTCTTCTCATCTTAGAGTTTACAACAATTTTTATTGCTTTTTCTATATCGGCTTCACTATCAATATACACATGACATATTCCTTCAAGGTGAGCAAAAACAGGAACTCTTGCCTCTTTTTGTATTTTTTCTACTAAAGATTTTCCACCTCTAGGAATAATAACATCTATTTCTCCAACTGCTTGGAGCATTGCGCTTACCGCTTCCCTATTTGTGCTGTCAACCATTTGAACAGTGTCTGAGGGTAAATTAGCAGATAATAGGCCTTCACGAAGAAATTGTGTAAAGATCCTTGAAGTATAAATAGAATCAGATCCCCCCCTAAGTATAACAGTATTTCCTGATTTAATACATAAACTGCCAGCATCAACTGTTACATTTGGACGAGATTCATATATTATTCCAATAACTCCAAGAGGAACTGATACTCTTGAAATATCTAGGCCATTAGGTTGTTTCCATCTTGCTAACTCACAACCTAAAGGGTCATCCATTTTACTAATATTAATTAACCCAAGAATAATATTATTGATTCTATCACCATTTAACATAAGTCTATCAATGAATGCGTTATTTAGATTTTTGTCTTTAGCGTTATTTATATCAATTTCATTTGCCGCTAGTATATTATTAATATTAGTTTTAATAATTTCAGCTGTATTTAAAATAGCTAAATTTCGATCATTGGAATTGCTTAAAGAAATAATTTTAAAAGCAGCTTTAGACTTTTTATTTATGAGACTTACATCTTTATAGATATTAACATGATCATTCATTTTATTTTGCTCTTAATAATTTTCTAATACAAAGTCGTCCCTATGAACAACTTCGTCCTTACCTCTATATCCTAATATTACTTCAATATTTTCGCTTTTAAACCCTTTAATTAAATTTACTTCTGAATTATTGAAGTGAATAAGCCCTTTTCCAATAATTTTTTTATTTTCATCAAGGACTCTAATTAAATCGCCTTTTTCATAATTTCCTTCTGTTCCAATTATGCCTGCAGCCAAAATTGAGTTTCCTTTAGTTACGGCCTTAAAGGCCCCTTTATCAATTATAATTTGTCCTTTAATATGAAGGCCTCCAGAAATCCATTGTTTACGAGCATTAATTGGCTTTTCAGTTGCTAAAAACCAGCTGAAAACAGATTTGTTTTCTTGTAAATTTAAAAGTGGGTTTTCTAGTCGACCATCACAAATTATCATATGACAACCAGCTTTGGTTGCTATTTTAGCAGCTTCAATTTTTGTAATCATGCCTCCAGAAGAAATTCCATTATTAGGAGGGCCTGCCATTTGTTCAACTTCATTAGTTATTTCAGTGATTGTTTCTATTAAAGATGCATCTTTATCTATACTGGGATCAGATGAATATAAGCCGTTTATATCAGATAATAGAATTAATAAATCAGCACTACACATTTGTGCAACTCTTGATGCAAGTCTATCATTATCACCAAATCTAATTTCTTCCGTGGCAACAGTATCATTTTCATTGATTACAGGGATTACATTTAGTTCAATTAGTTTTATTAATGTAGCCCGAGCATTTAAGTGTTTTCTTCTAGTTTCAGTATCATCAGGAGCTAATAAAATTTGAGCAACTTTTAAGTCATAATTTCCTAAATATTCGCTCCATGCATGAGCCAGTGTGATTTGACCTGTAGCTGCTGCAGCTTGTTTTTCATCTAACGATAAATTGTTACTTAAGTTTAATTGCTTTTTTCCTAATGCTATAGATCCAGAAGAGACTAATAAAATTTCTTTTCCTGATTTAACAAAGTGTTTAATATCAAATGCAAGAGATTCAAGCCATTTTTTTTTAAGTTTTCCTGTATCTTTATCAATTAATAAAGCAGAGCCAACCTTGATTACTATTCTTTTTGAACCTTTAATTAAATCTTGTTTTTTCATCTTCTTATTCTCTGAATTATGGAGACCATGATTTAACGGTTTCGTGTTTATTTTCTATGTTGTCCTCTTGGTTATTTGAGGACACTAAATCTTGAAGTTTTCTAATTAACGTTACAATATTATCTCCAGATACAGCGGATATCCCTAAGACATTGTTTATTTTTAATTTCTTTAATTCTTTTTTTGCAGCATCAATCTTCTCATTATCAGTAGCATCACATTTTGTAAGAACAATAATCTGCTTCTTTTTAGCTAGTTCAGTGTCATAAGCTTTAAGTTCATTTATAATTGTTACATAATCTTTTTTAATATTATTACTTGTAACGTCTATGAGATGCAGAAGCGCTTTACAACGTTCAACATGGCCTAAAAACCTATGGCCTAAACCAGATCCTTCATGAGCTCCTTCAATTAAGCCAGGGATGTCAGCAATAACAAATTCTTTATCATCTTGATTAACTACACCAAGGTTGGGATGTAATGTTGTAAAAGGATAATCAGCTATTTTTGGCTTTGCAGCGGTTATTCTAGATAATAAAGTACTTTTTCCTGCATTAGGTAGACCAACTAATCCGATGTCTGCTATAAGTTTTAACCTTAACCAAATCCATTTATCCTCTAGCTCACCGCCTGGTTGTGATTTTCTTGGCGCTTGATTTATAGAACTTTTAAAAAAAGCATTTCCTTTTCCACCTTCTCCACCTTTAGCAAGAATTACTTTTTGACCAATTCTAGTCATATCAGCTAAAATAAATGTATTAGTTTCGTCTAATACTTGTGTTCCTATAGGAAGGCGTAATATTAAATCTTTGCCACTAATTCCGCTTCTATCTCTACCTTTGCCTCCATCTCCCGGTCTAGCTTTGAAATGTTGTTGGTACCTAAAATCTATTAAAGTATTAAGACCGTCGGTACACTCAGCTATTACATCGCCGCCTCTTCCTCCATTCCCTCCGTCAGGGCCACCAAAAGGAACGTGAGCCTCTCTTCTAAAAGATATTGAGCCAGAGCCACCATGCCCACTAGCTATATAGATTTTAGCTTGATCTAAAAACTTCATTATAAATAACTCTGTAATATAATATTAATTAAGAATAGAACTTAAAAACAAAAAAGGGAATAACCTTTAAGTTATTCCCTAAATAATTGTTTATTATAAACTTTATTCAGCAGCTTGTTGTAGGGGTTCTACAGACACAAACATTTTTTTACCTTTTAATTCTTTAAATCTAACATGCCCATCAACTAGAGCAAAAATCGTATGATCTTTTCCCATACCAACATTAGATCCTGGATGAAACTTGGTTCCTCTTTGACGTATTATAATATTACCTGGAACAACTAATTCACTTCCAAATTTTTTAACACCAAGACGTCTACCCGCAGAGTCTCTTCCATTTCGTGAACTACCACCTGCTTTTTTATGTGCCATTTAAGATTTCCTTTGCTTATTCTTTAGGACTTATTTTTTTTCTTTTTTAATTACTGTTTTAGCTTTTGTCTCAGCAGGTTTAGCTACTGTTTTAGCTTTTGTCTCAGCAGGTTTAGCTACTGTTTTAGCTTTTGTCTCAGCAGGTTTAGCTACTGTTTTAGCTTTTGTCTCAGCAGGTTTAGCTACTGTTTTAGCTTTTGTCTCAGCAGGTTTAGCTACTGTTTTAGCTTTTATTTCAGGAGCTTTTTTTGGTTCTAGCTTAGAACCTCCAGTTTCTGCTATATCAATTATTTTTAAGAGCGTAAGATTTTGCTTATGACCTTGTTTACGACGACTATTCTTTCTACGTCTTTTATAAATGATTGTGATTTTAGGGCCTCTAGTTTGTCTAATAACTTGAGCCATTACCGCAGCGTCATTTACCAATGGACTGCCTACTGTGAGTTTTTCACCTTCACCAATCATTAATACATTATCAAGAACAATTTGATCTCCATCATTTGCACTTAATTTTTCAACAAGTAATACGTCTTCTTTTTCTACGCGATACTGTTTTCCACCGGTTTTTACTACTGCATACATTTTTATAATTCCGAATTTGTTAACCTGAAAAATATTTATTAGTTTTGATAATATATTTAAGGTTATTTAATAATGTTAATTAGTAGAGGGAATATAGCCTTATAGGATATTCTGTCAAGCTTTTAGATCATTACGTATAGATAGTATTTTAATAATTTATTTTGACTTAAGGGTAAAGTATTAATTAATTAATAAAGCAGGATCTAACCGTTGATTAAACCAGTTAACTCGCCAATCTAAATGGGGGCCAGTAGATCTGCCAGAAGAGCCAACTTCAGCTATTTTTTGCCCTTTAATCACTTTGTCACCAACATTTATATTTATTAAAGATAAATGAGAATAAACAGATGTCACTCCATGTCCGTGATCTAAAATTATAGTTCCACCAGTAAAATATAAGTCTTTTTCAGCCATTCTAACAATCGAATCAATTGGAGCTATAACCGAAGTTCCTTTTGAAGCAGCTATATCTATACCATAATGTGGCCTTCGAGGTTTTCCATTAAGAATCCTTTGGCTTCCAAAAACTCCTGTAACAATGCCTTTTGTAGGCAATATAAATTCTTGAAAAATGAAATTGACCTCAGTATTTAAATTCCTAATCAATTTAATCGATTTATTTTCTTTTTTAATTCTATCATAAAAAGATTTAGGTGGAGTAACCATTTTTTTTTGAAGGCCATTTATATATTGAGTATTATAAGTTTGCTTTTTTATTTTAAATGATTTTTTAAGCCATTTTTTTTCACTAATTTTAACTTCTAAATAAGAATCTTCTTTATAATCTCGTCCAAAGCCAAAAACAAATTTACCATTAGTATCTTTGAGAAGAATTTTATTTTCAAACTTTATAACTTTATTAGGAAATATATTACCTTTAACCAGTCCACCTTGAATAAAGTTTCCTTGAAGATTAACAATAATATTATCATACTTTAGGATCAAAGTTTCTTTTGCAAAACTTTTTTCAGTTATTATAAAAATAATAAAAATAATAAAAATATTATTAAAAAATTTATTAGTAAAGGATTTATTATACATACAATTTACCTTTTCCCTTATCTGAAATATTATTTATTTTTTACTTAATAAATGAATCTTTTGATTGAAAAAATTAACATTATCGATGTTTTAAAGATTATTAATATAAGTTTGATATTCGTTATGCTTTCTGAGAAATGATTTTTAATAATCTATTAATTATATAAATATTTTATTTAAATATACTAATTAAATTCTTTTGAATTTTTTGCAACTCAAGTAGAATAATATTTTAACTCTAAAAAATAAACAAAACATGTATTATAATTGGCTTAAATTACTAAAAGAATCTCTTCGAAACAACTCTGGTTGGAAAAAAACATGGAGAAATCCAGAAGTTAAAAAAAAGTATGATGTAATTATTATAGGCGGCGGTGGTCATGGCCTTGCAACTGCTTTTTATCTTGCTAAAGAATTTAAAATCAAAAACATAGCTGTTTTAGAAAAAAATTGGATAGGAGGGGGTAATGTTGGAAGAAATACAACTATTATTCGTTCTAATTATTTATTAACAGAAAACGAAGCTTTTTATGAACACTCATTGAAATTATGGGAAGGATTAGAAAAACAAATTAATTATAATGCCATGGTAAGTCAACGAGGTGTACTTAATGTCTTTCACTCTGATTCTCAAAGAGATACATTTATAAGACGTGGTAATTCAATGATATTGAATGGTGCTGATGCAGAAATTTTAGATAAAGATCAAATTAAATCAATATATCCATTTCTAGATTTTGAAAATGCGAGATTTCCAATAAAAGGAGGATTACTTCAAAAACGAGGAGGAACAGTTCGTCATGATGCTGTGGCTTGGGGGTATGCTCATGCTGCTGATGAATTAGGTGTCGACATTATTCAAAATTGTGAAGTTATAAATTTCAAATTTAAATCTGGGAATTGTGTTGGTGTTGATACTAATAAAGGTCACATAAAAGCTAATACAATTGGATGTGCAGTAGCAGGTTCGAGTGGTTTATTGATGTCAAAAGCTAATATGACACTTCCAATAGAAAGTCATGTTTTACAAGCATTTGTCAGTGAGAGTTTAAAGCCAGTTATCCCTGGAGTAATTACTTTTGGGGCAGGTCATTTTTATATCTCTCAGTCTGATAAAGGAGGATTGGTCTTTGGTGGAGATATAGATGGTTATAATTCTTATGCACAAAGAGGAGGGATGACAACCCTGGAAGATGTTTGTGAAGGTGGTTTAGCGTTAATGCCTATGATAGGTAAGGCTCGTCTCCTTAGAATGTGGGGGGGTATAATGGATATGAGCATGGATGGATCTCCAATAATAGATAAGACACATATAGGTGGTTTATATTTAAACGCAGGCTGGTGTTACGGTGGTTTTAAAGCAACTCCTGCCTCTGGATGGTGTTTTGCTCATCTTCTTGCAAAAGGATATTCACATAAATTATCGGATAAATTTCGATTAGATAGATTTAAAAATGGCTTTTTAATAGATGAAAAAGGTCAGGGAGCGCAGCCAAATTTACATTAAAATTAAATTAAATGATTATTGAACATCCTATATTAGGTCCCAGAGATATCCATGAATTTATTTATGTTGGTGATGCTTCTCTTATAAATAGACCAAATTGGAATGATGATGATGCAGGTTCTAAGTTTTATGAATATTTATATTTAAGAAAAAATATAGCAGGTATTCATAAAGAACTTTGGTTCCATCAACAAGGAGATAGAAGTTGGCTAGTTGTATCACGTAATACAAAAACACATGAGATTGTAAAAGTTGATTTGGTAACTAAAGTTTCAAAAGAACTGGAAACTTAGAATGAAAAATTCTAATAGAACAAATCTTGGGTTGATTGATTATACAACAGAAATAAACTTTCAATTTGATGGTATAGCATACAAAGGATTTCAAGGGGATACTCTTGCTTCGGCTTTAATGGCTAATGGAGTAAAATTAATTGGTAGGTCATTTAAATATCATCGTCCCCGTGGAATATTGACATCTGGTTCTCACGAGCCCAATGCTTTAGTTGAATTAGTTTATGATAACACTACTGAGCCAAATACAAAAGCAACAACTATTGAGTTATTTGAAGGCTTGATAGCTAGAAGCCAAAACTGTTGGCCTTCTCTAAAATACGACTTCATGTCGATAAATGATAAATTTTCTAACCTCTTAAGTGCAGGATTCTATTATAAAACTTTCATGTGGCCTTCATCTTTTTGGGAAAAGCTCTATGAACCTTTAATAAGAAAGGCTGCAGGTCTAGGTAAATTATCTACTGTAGATGATCCAAAATCATCTGAAAAAGGTTTCTTGCATTGCGATTTACTTGTAATTGGATCTGGGCCTTCAGGATTAATTTCAGCTTATATTGCTGGTTTGTCGGGTGCTAAAGTTATATTAGTAGAAGAGGATTATATTTTTGGTGGTAATTTAAATAATGAAATTATTTCTATTTCAAAATTATCCTCACATAACTGGATCAATTTTATAATAACTGAACTAAAAAAACTTCCTAATGTTAGATTAATGCTAAGAAGCTGCGCAATAGGAATGTTTGATCATGGTGTGTTCGGGATAATTGAAAAGTTTAATAAATCACTTGAAACTAAAATATCACAAGTTTTTTGGAAAGTTACGTCAAAAAAAGCTATGCTTTGCACAGGAGCTTTAGAAAGAATAATTCCTTTTTCTAATAATGATCGTCCAGGAATAATGCTTTCTGGTTCAATCCGTAGCTATTTAAATAGATGGGGTGTTATTCCTTCCAACAAGGTAGCTATTTTTACAAATAATGATGATGCTTATATAACTGCAAAAAACCTTATATCCTATGGTGTTAATGTAGTTGCAGTAATAGATACAAGAGAAAATCCAAATATTACTGATCCAAATATAAAAGTTTATAAAGGGTCTCAAGTTATAAATTCAAAAGGAAAACTAGCTTTGAAAGGTATAAATGTTCTTTCAAATGATGGAAAAGTTTTTTATCTAGAATGTAATACATTAGGAGTTTCTGGTGGTTGGAATCCGAATGTTCAACTTAGTTGTCATACTGGTGTAAAGCCAGAATGGCAAAATGATATTTTAGCTTTCATACCTGGAAAAAATAATATTTCTACGCATTTAAAAGCAGTTGGAGCTGCAAATGGAAACTTTACTTTAGATAGTTGTATGATTGCTTCAGAAACAGCTGTTTTAGCAATATTAAAAGAGTTAAAAATAAAAGTAAAAAATTATAAGATGCCAGATATAGAGAGTGAAACTTATAACATACAGCCATTTTGGTATGTGGAGCACGGAAACCAAAGAAAATGGATAGATTTTCAAAACGACGTTACAGTAAAAGATATTGAATTAGCTTATAAAGAAAATTTTAGATCAGTTGAGCATTTAAAACGTTATACAACTCTTGGAATGGGGACTGATCAAGGTAAAACGTCAAATGTTACTGGCTTAGCAATACTAGCAAATTTATCTAATAAAACTATTCCAGAAGTGGGAACTACTATTTTTAGACCTCCTTATGTTCCTGTATCACTAGATGCTTTTGTTGGATCTTCTAAAGCAAAATATTTTAAGCCTATTCGGCTAACTCCAACTCATGAATGGGCTGAAAAGAATCATGCTAGTTTTGTTGAAACAGGGCTTTGGCTCAGAGCTGAATGGTATACAAAAGAAAACGAAAAAGATTGGAGACAAAGTGTTGACAGAGAAGTTAATTCAGTAAGAAATTCAGTAGGTTTTTGTGATGTTTCAACTCTTGGCAAAATAGATATTCAAGGAAAAGATTCACAAGAATTTATTAATAAAATTTATTGTAATGGTTTTTCTAAATTAGCAATTGGTAAGGTCAGATATGGCTTAATGCTCAGAGAAGATGGTCTAGTTATGGATGATGGGACTACCGCAAGGATGAGCGATAATCATTTTATTATGACAACTACAACAGTAAATGCTGAGAGTGTTTATAGACATTTAGAATTTTGTCACCAATGTTTGTGGCCAGAAATGGATGTTCAATTAATTTCAACTACAGATGCTTGGTCGCAAATTGCAATTGCAGGACCAAACTCAAGAAAAGTAATATCTAAAATAATAGATCCACAATTTGATGTCTCTAATGAAAATTTCCCTTTTATGGCATGTAAAGAAATTTCAATATGTGGAGGTTTTAGAGCTCGCCTTTTTAGAATATCATTTTCAGGGGAATTAGCATATGAAATATCAATTCCTTCTCAATATGCTTCATCATTAGTTTCTTATTTAATGGAAGTTGGAAAAGAAGAAAATATTGCTCCTTACGGAACGGAAGCTCTTGGAGTTATGAGAATAGAAAAAGGGCATGCTGCTGGACCAGAATTAAATGGAACAGTTACAGCTTTAAATTTAAATATGGGTAAAATGGTTTCATTAACTAAAGATAGTATAGGGATGATTTTGTCTAAAAGAATAGGCTTGAATTTAGAAGACGGACCAAGATTAGTTGGTTTAAAGCCAATTAAACCTGAAAATCAAATAATTTCTGGTTCATATATTTTTAATTTAAAAGACAAACTGAATGCAGAAAATGATTTAGGTTATGTAACTTCCTCTTGTTACTCACCAACATTAAATAGTTATATTGCTCTTGGTTTTTTGAAAGATGGTAATAATCGATATGGAGATAAAATCAAAGTTAGCAACCCACTTTTAAATAAAGAAGTTTTTGCAAAGGTTTGCAACCCTATATTTGTAGATCCAAATGGAGATAGATTACGTGGGTAAGCTATCTATATTAAAATCAAACAGGCCAGTCGCAGAAATAATAATTGCTCAGGATAAACTACGATTTTCAATAGAAAGCAATAGAAATATATTTTCTATAAATCAAATTAAAAAAATAGATAAAGGATTAAATAACGATTTTAAAAAATTGTTTAGCTTTTCTTGTCCTGAAGTTTCAAAATTTAATTTTAATCAAGACTCTATTGCTTTATGGGTAAGGAGTAATGGTTATTTTGTTATTAGTAAAAATATACAATTTGATGAAATTTTATCTAATTTTCAGGATAAAGCTTCACTTACAGATCAAACGGGTGGTTGGATACAATTTACTTTAGATGGCAGTGCATGTTTATCTTTATTTGAGAAATTATTAACTATTAACCTAGATGATTTTGATCAGGGTAAAGTAACAAGAACAAATATTGTAAATATAAATTGTTTCATATTATGTAAATCTAAATTTGATAAATACATAATATTATGTCCTATTTCATATTATGAGACAATGAAATCAAGATTAGTAAATTTAATTAATCTTCTTGTTGAAGATAAGTCATGACATCATTAAATCAGGAAGCCAGGTTATAACAGATGGAAATAATACCAATGCTATAATAGTTAATATATCTGCAATAAAAAACAGAGTTACTCCCTTAAAAACATCTGTTACTGGAATATCTTTTCTAACACCAGCAACAACAAAACAATTTAAACCTATTGGTGGGGTTATAAGGCAAACTTCAGCCATTTTGACAACTATTATTCCAAACCAAATACTTACTTGGCTAAAAGTCATTCCAAAGGCACTTTGATCAGCGGTAACATCAGGTCCACCATTCAATAAAATAATAGCTGGGTAAACAACAGGAAGAGTTAGAAGCAATAGACCTATAGCATCAATAAACATACCTAAAACAACATAGCCCATTAATATCATAAGAAGAATCATATAAGGATCAAAGGGAAGTGATATTATCCAATTAGCAAAACTTTCTGGTAATCCAGAAAAACCAAGAAATCTGACAAAAATTAATACACCCCATATAATAGAAAATATCATCGCTACTAGTTTTGCAGTTTCTACTAATGCAAATTTAAGAGATTCTATTTTAATACCTTTATATACGGCAATGATTAAAACAACAAATGCTCCAAGTGCTCCTGCCTCAGTTGGAGTTGCCCATCCTGCATAAATAGCACTTATAATTACAGAAATCACTATTGCTATTGGAAGAACTCCAGGCAGAGTTTTAATCTTTTCTTTTAGAGAATATTTCCTTATTGCTGGTGCCAAGTTAGGGTTCATTTTTGCCCAAATAATAATAATTCCTGCATAAACTAAAGCAGAAAATATACCAGGTAAAAATCCGGCTAATAATAAAGCTCCAACTGATTCTTCAACAATTATTGCATATATAATTAAAATTGCTGATGGCGGTATTAATGATGCTAAAGTTCCTCCCGCAGCAACAACTCCTGCAGCTAATTTTTTATCGTATCCTTCTTTTAACATTTCAGGAATTGCAACTCTAGAAAAAACAGCTGCTGTTGCAGTAGATGCCCCTGATACTGCTGCAAATCCAGCTGTAGCAAAAACTGTAGCAACAGCTAAGCCTCCAGGAACAAACCCAACCCAAGCTTTAGCTGCTTGAAATAGCTGTTTTGTCATTCCTGCTTGAAAAGCAAGGAAGCCAATTAATATAAAAATAGGTAATAAACCCAAAACAAAAGTTACTGATTTAGAAAAAGGAATTGCTCCAATGTTACCAAGGGCGGGCCCCACTCCAATAAGTTCCACAAGTCCAATAATACCTGCTAGGCTAGCTGCAAAAACTACTCTAACACCTGACAATACAAGAATAAGTAAAATTCCAGTGCAAATTAAACCTACAGTTATTGGATCAGCATATCCAATTCCAAAAATACTAGCTGCTTCGCCAGAAAATAATTTATCAAAAATCATGTTAATCTCTTATTACTTTTATTTCTTCATCAGCTAATTCTTCAGCAGATCTAATTACAGGAATTGCTATAGGATCAGCATCTATATTTATGATCATTCTTAAATAACCAAATAGTTCTATAAGTAATCGTAAAGCCCATATTGTAAATGCTATAGGTACCAAAGCTTTTGCTGGCCAAGTAGGGTAAAGGTAGTCGTATGTAGTGTCGCCAATTTGATACGCGTCAAGAGCAAACAAATAACTATATTTAATAAGAATTAATATAAGTAAAAAACCAAGTAATGTAGAGCAAAATTCAACAAACCATTTAATTCTGCCTTTTAAATTTCCAACTATCAATTCCATTCTAATATGTGCATCTGTTCGTTGTGCGTATGCAACTCCTAAGAATGCAAAAATTGCAATTGATAATTCTGATAATTCAAGATAACCAGGCCACGGATAACCTAAAACTCTAGAAATAATTTGAAACGAAGTTAAAATCATTACTATAAATATAGAAATACCTGAGAAAAGAATTAAAAAATTTTCTATTTTGGTTAATGTATTATTTATAGTTTCAAGCAATTTTTATTCTGCCTTATATAGAATGTATGTGCAAATAATGCATTTGCACATACATATTAAATTTATTTAGCAGTTTCAAAAACTAAATCTATAAGTGCTTGAGCATCAAATTTATCTTTATTTGCAGCAACCCATGCATCCCAAACTGGCTTACCAGCAGCTTTTCTAAATTCTGCAAGTGTCTTTTCATCATATTTGATTTCTTTAAGTTTAGATTTAAACATTGGCAGATTTTTATCATCAGCTTTTTTATATGCAACTTTCATAGCAGCTAAAGCTTCAGGCTTTAATTTTGCAAGCAAATCTTTATATTGTTTAGGTAATTTATTATATGACTTTTGATTAATTACATACGGACAGTCGGATGTTCCAGGTGATAAATTTGCAGTATACCATTCAGCTACTTCATGAATTTTATATGCTCCATGAGCGTAAGTAAATGGAAAAGAAACAGCATCAACAGCTCCTCTTGAAATTAATGTATAAACTTCTGATGCAGGAACAGTTTGTCTTATAGCACCAAGTATTTCCATTGCTTTACCAACACCACCACCAGCACGAACTCTCATGCCTTTGAAACCTGACAATGTTAATGGAGGCTTTCCTTTTCCAAGAAATTCATATTGTGGAAGGTTAGATGTAACATATAACTTTGCATTCCATCTGGCTAGTTGCTCTTTTACAATAGGATGATCATAGACAGCATGTCTAATTTTAGCATCTTTATCAAAATCTCCCATTGGAAGGAAAGGCATAGTTAGCACCATTAACCCAGCATTTTTACCTGGATGATAAAAGTTACAAAAAGCAGCCATTTCAAATGAGTTTGCTTTTAAACCATCCAAATTCTCTTTAGATTTGGAGAGCTGACCACCATAAAAAATTTTTAATTTAAATTTACCATCTGTTTCTTCGCTCAATCTCTTAGATAAAGTTTCAGCACCTTCAGTGAAAGCTCTTTTTTTCCCCCAAAGACTAAATTTCCAAAAAACAGCCGGACCATCTACTTTTGCAAGCACTAAATTTGCATATGCGTTAGAAATTAGAACCATTAAGCAAACGGCCATAATTCTTTTAAAACTTAACATTTATTATCCTCCCAGTATTGATTAACAAGTTTACATAATCATCTATTTATAAACTAAGTCAAACCACAAAAACTTAACAGATTAAATGGTTTTTAATTTATAAAAAACAATATCTTCATCTTTAATAACTTTGTATTGTTATAAAAATAAAAATATAATGACTTTTAAACCTTTTAGGTAGTTAAAAACAAGAGAAATATTATGAATATAAAAAAAAGTGAAACTGAAGAAATAAATTTAACTGAAATTAAAGAATTAGTAGTAAACGTTTTTAAGAAACAAGGCTGTGATACATTAAATGCTAATGCATTAGGTAATACCATTACTAATGCAGAGAGAGATGGTTCTAGTTCTCATGGACTTTTTAGAGTTCCTGGATATATTGCATCTCTTCAATCAGGAAAGGTGAATGGCAAATCTGTGCCAAAGGTACAAAAACTGACGCCTGTGATTTTAAAATGTAATGCAGATAATGGTTTTGCTTCTTATGCTCATGAGATATCACTACCCATGCTAACTGAGGCAGCAAAATTAAATGGGATAGCAGCTTTAAGTATAACTGGATGTTATCATTTTGCAGCTTTATGGCCTGAAACAGAATTTTTAGCTAATGAAAATTTGGTTGGATTAGCTTGTACAGCATTTAAGCCAGCTGTTGCTCCTGCTGGCTCTATAAAGCCATTTTTTGGAACAAACCCTATTTCTATGGCATGGCCTTACCCAGGAAGGAATCCAGTAGTTTTTGATATGGCTACTGCTTCTATGGCAAAAGGAGAAGTATCAATTGCGGCTAGAGATGGTCATACTTTACCTGATGGTGTTGGTTTGGATGGAGATGGTAATCCTTCAAA
>Ga0209090_10000148_pt1 | contig 41774 bp, 32 predicted proteins | sample ArcticOcean_MG_C_9_FD_187432 | JGI IMG/M metagenome (GOLD analysis project Ga0209090, IMG submission 187432) | Marine microbial communities from western Arctic Ocean - ArcticOcean_MG_CB2_152 (SPAdes) (version 2) | ecosystem: Environmental > Aquatic > Marine > Oceanic | place: Arctic Ocean... | reverse complement strand
AATTAATTATGATAATATGATAATTAATTATTTTATAATTTAAATAAACAACGCGGGGTCGACTGCGCCTCCTTGCTGCTGTTGCTGTTGCTGCTGCTGTTGCTGCTGCTGCTGTTGCTGCTGCTGCTGTTGCTGCTGCTGCTGTTGCTGCTGCTGCTGTTGCTGCTGCTGCTGCTGCTGCTGCTGCTGCTGCTGTTGCTGCTGCTGCTGCTGCTGCTTTTGCTGCTGTTGCTGCTGCTGCTTTTGCTGCTGCTGCTGCGCCTGTTGCTGCTGCTGTTGCTGCTGCTGTTGCTGCTGCTGCTGTTGCGGATCCTGCGTCCCTCCTATTAAAATGGAGCCACCATTCATACCGCACGTAGAGCAACCTCCTCGAATGCGGCGGCGTCTATTGCTCTTGCGTCTATTGCTCTTGCGCCCCTTAGACTTGCGTCTATTGCTCTTGCGCGCCTTAGACTTGCGTCTATTGCTCTTGCGTCCCTTAGACTTGCGTTTCTTCTTAAGAGTCTTGCGTCTCGTTTTCCTTCTAGGCTTTCTGGGAATAAAGTCTACGGCATCCTGGTTATTATTGATTTCCATAGAACCTTCCATTATATAATATGATTGGATTATTATATTATATAATATTCTATTTATTTGAGTGCGATACGCTTGGATAATTCAAGCGCGACGAGTCCTCCTAAAAACTGCGACATAATGTATGGGAATGTCTCATTTGTAGATTGTTTCCCCGACGCACCCATTACTAAAGTAATAACCGGGTTGAAATTTGCACCAGAAAGTTTGCTTCCTACTAAGATAGCTACGGCGGTGGCGGCACCAGTGGCCAACGCATCCCCCGATACTAAATATACGAACACTATCAACATAGTTCCGAAAAATTCAACTAAATATTTGTCCATTATATAATGGATAAATAATAAAATTATAAACCTATTTTTCAAGGCGTCTTAAAAAAATATTTAACATTAATTTGAAATAATTACTAAGACCACTTCCACCTCGTTTAGGCATATATAATAACTATTCATTTAATTTTGATACCTAATAAATAACATATATTCGTTGATTTTGTTCACGCTGATTTCTTCTTTGGTGCGGTACATCCGCCGGCACGACATCTCGCTAAAGCCGTGTTGCGAATCGCCTTATCGTTGCTTTTGTATTGGTGCTGACTACCCTCACTAAGTCCCTGCATTGTGGAGGACTGTCCGATGGCGCGGTTTCGCTTTGACGAAATGTAGGTGCTGGTGTTTCGCGAACCCGACGAACCATACCATTTTTTCGTCTCTGGTGGATTGCTTACATTTTCGTTGAACTCTATGCGAGCAGTAGAGAACATGCTACCCTGCGCCATTGTGTCGGGTTTAAACGGCATCCCCATCTTAACCGTGGTAATTCCGTTATTTAGATGTGATTTTCTATGAATACTTGATGGACCGGTGGTATGATAGGTATACTGCATATACATATCATATATATAATAACTATTGTATGGTAGTTCGGATTTTTAGATATTAGCTCTCTGCTCGACTCGTTCGCGAGACGCAGCCTGTAACTTTTTAAACCGCATGTAATCCGAACCGTCGTAAACGAACTTCTGGTTTCCAGTAAAGGCCGAATCGCCAGTCGAATGCCCTCCCACATTAAAGTGTTTGCTCATGTTACCAATTCCGTTCCCCTGGCTCGGGGCTGGGAGGTGTGGTAGAACCCCCGAGTTCGTAGAGCCAGCTAAATCGCCGGCGTTCATTGCGGCTCTGAACGGAGTAATCGGCCATACCATACCCTTTGCTATCCCTGAGCCAGTTGATGTCTTATATTGTGTTCTTTTATTACCAAATGCCTTAACTGTAATTAAACGATCTCCCATTATATACTGACTAAAGAAAAAATATAAGAATCCTAAAAGTGTATGTCTATTATATAAATTGTTTATGTCATAATTCTTGGCGCAATATTCATCGTGATAAGTTCCTGGAACATTAGTTTGCACGCGTATGGCAGCTCTACGTAAGCAAAGTCGGAGCGGTTGTCGCACGTTTTACATTGGTGGATGTGTTGCTTATTATTGAATGCGGCAATCATTCCGCACTTTTTACAAACGTGGACGCTGAACGAGTCTGAAGCATCGTAGAGCCTTCCCTTATTAAACCGTGATGCGCCGTGCGAGCACATACAGTCGCGCTCCATCTCACCATACCTTAGCCCGCCATCGCGCGACCGACCTTCAGCTGGTTGTCGCGTCAGGTTAACCATCGGTCCGATGCTTCGGCTGTGTTGTTTGTCGGCGACCATATGCTTGAGGCGCTGGTAGAACACTGGGCCAACGAATATGGAGCTTTCAATCTGCTCGCCGGTTAGTCCGTTATACATTAGCTCGTTGCCCTTTGACTCGTAGCCAATGTTCTGAAGCTCCTTACAGATGTCTTTAATGTCGAACTCACCAAAGCTAGTTCCGTCGCCGAATAGACCGAGCTCAAGAAGCGCCTTCCCCAAGAGCGTCTCTTTGAGCTGCGCAATCGTCATTCGTGACGGAATCGCATGAGGGTTGATGATAATGTCGGGTCTCACACCATTAGCCATAAATGGCATATCGCATTCCGGGATAATATTTCCGATAGTGCCCTTTTGTCCGTGCCTACTGCTAAACTTATCGCCAATAACCGGTTTGCGAATAATGCGAATACGGACTTTACAAAAGTTGTAGCCGTCGCCGTTTCGCTCAATATAATTCTTATCCACATATGCCTCGCCTTTTGTACGGTAAATGCGACTTTGGTCCTCAAACTTCATAACCTTCGTATGGTCGTTTCGCGCGTCCTTAATGGGAAGCACTTTGGATATGATAATATCGCGATTCTCAATGAGCGTGTTCTCGGGGATCACACCTTGGCTATTCACTTTATCGTAATTTCCGAATTTCATCCCCTTGGTCTTGGTCTTGTCCGGCTTACACCTTACCTCCTCGTCTCCGTGAATCTTCTTCTCTTCGTCCTTCTCTGTCTGGTAAATCGTTGCCAGAAAGAGACCGCGGTCGATCGAGCCTTTGTTAAACAGAATAGAATCCTCCTGATTATATCCCGTGTGCGTCATAATTGCCACAATTACTTGTGAACCCGACGGCACTTTATTGAGCTTCATAATATTCATAACGCGGGTATCCACTAGAGGCCGCATCGGATACGTCAGCACATATGCGGTTTTATCCATTCGCTGATTATAGTTTGTAACATACATCCCCATTGCCTGTTTGCCCATCGCACACTGGTATGTGTTTCTGGGCGACTGATTGTGTTCGGGAAATGGAATACATGATGCGAGGACGCCGAATATGGTACTAGGATGAATCTCACAATGGGTATATTTATATACGTAATTCCCCTTGTTCTTTGTAAGGTCGCCCGGCTTCATCGCAATCATACTGTAGTTTTGTTCTGCGGCGTCGATATATTCTAGAACCGTATTATTATCAAATATGTCAACGAGCAAATCATTCCATTTAATCTCCTTATTCTTGAGACGCGTAATATATGATTCGTCGAGAACCATCTTATTGTTGATTACGCGCAATACTGGGCGCGTAAGGCGGCCCGCATCGTTAATTACGCGAATTTCCTTGCGCTTCGTATCGAAAATGATAGACGTATAAATATTGATAATCCCCTTGTATTTTTTATCCTTTAGAGACAAGTATAGCTTAACTGGCTCCTTCGCATTTCCGTTCCAGGCACCATTAATAAATACTTTCACACCGTTGAGAAGCGTATCCACGTCCATCTCGTCAAATGTAAGAATGTGCGGTTCAATATAATCGTAGAGCGCGGTGCTATTACATGGAATCGTAACATTGGTCATGTAGCTGAGATTCTTAACGACACCAACCGAGCCACCCTCGGGTGTCTCCGCTGGACAAAGAAATCCCCACGACGTGCTGTGTAGTTTGCGTGGAGGGATAAGTTTGCCGCTCTTGTCAATCGGTGTATTAACGCGCCGCAAGTGGCTTAGACTGGAAATATAGGTGAGGCGATTGAGAACCTGTGCGACTCCGACCTTATTACTGGTTGTCTGTCTGATGCCAAAATCACCAGTAGCCAGCGCTCTCTTAATGCCGTTCTCAATCGTCGTAGATTTAACGATTTTGTAAATATTTGTCATATTCACGATGGAGCAATAGTCCTCGGTGGTTCTCCACGAACCGTTATTAATTTCCCTGACAATCTGTTTAGATGTGTCTTTTACCAACTTATTGAAGTAATTCCGGAATAGGTTGTTAAGAAGAGTGCCTGTAAGGTCAATACGCTTGTTCATATACGAGTCGCGGTCGTCTTGCTTCACCCACCCGAAACTACACGACAATAGGCGATTCGTCATATAACCGAGGAAATAAATTTTCTGCTCTTTGGTTCGGCAATGTGGAAATAGATCGTCTGATAGCACGTTTTGTGTGAATTCTCGTTTTTTACGAATCCCGGTCTCTTTGTCCATATTGAGAGGCGTATACATTGCGTTTGCGGTAATGAATGTCATACACTCTTCTTGCGTCATTTGACCCTGTGCGTCTACAATTGAACCGCGAAGCGCCTGCATAATGGTTATCACATTGTCAGACTTACAATTCGTATCCAAGACAATTTTGGAACAAATATCCTTATCCGACACGATTCCTAGTGCCCTGTAAATAATAAACAGCGGAATAGGCGCCTTTATCCTCGGAATCTGTAGATAAATACCATTACCAAAGCCATTATTTTTTGAGGCAATATATAGCGATATTTGTTTAGGTGAGATACATTTGAAGTCCGGAACCGACTTGATTTCCGCGAGCCAATGCCATTTGCTATTGTTCTTAGATATGTTAAAACATTGGACCAGATTCTCGGCGGCGCGCTCTTGTCCTAGGCACGTTTTTTCCGACCCGTTAATGATAAAATATCCACCAGGATCCATAGAACACTCACCACTTACGTTAGTAGATATGTGTTTGTATTGTTGTAATACACAAATGGCAGAGTTGAGCATAATCGGCATTTTTCCGATGTGTATCCCAGACATTGTTTTATACATTGTCTGAACAGACTCCAGAAGTGGTCCATTGCGAATTAGGTATTTAATGTTCATGTCGACCGTCATATTTGATGCGTATGTGAAGTTCCGAAGTCGCGCCTCTTGTGGGAACATCAGCTTAGTGGCACCATTGTTCTCGTGAATTTGTGCGCGTTGAACGCTGAAGTTATCAAATGTCACGAATATTTCCAATGAATATTTCTTAACAGACTCGACATAGTCGTGTTCCGATTTGATATGGACTGGATTGAACATGGCGATTGTCTTGGGAATTTGTACCTGAACAAAATTATTATAAGATTCTATTTGATGCCTCACTGCCTGTTGGAGTTGAGCTCCCGCAAAATAGGACTCGATAACTGTCCATGCGGCATCATTGTAGTTTTTAATGTCAATCGGGTCACTATTCATCTTTGTTATAGATGACATTTAAGCTATTTTATAATTCAATTTATCTTTAAATTAATTGGTAAATAGAATTATGTTAAAAACCCTATAAAATTTTTATATGGTATTATAGTTATGACTCAAAAAACAATCCAGCTTAACCCCGATTTTCTATCTGTTGGTGGGAAAAAAAAGGATAAACACAATAGAACACGAAAGGAAAGGAAGGTCAGACCGACCGCATCTGTTAATCCTAGCAAGTTACGTAAGGAATTTTTAAACAGAATTAAGGATCATCAGGTTAAAACAGAAAAGGGTGAGAATGAAAAGGGTGTGGAGGATGTTAAGAAAGACGATGGGTTTAATCAGGAGTTTAATAGCTCGATGGACTATCTGGAAAAACTTTCAAAAGAGCGTGCGGAGAAAAAGAAGCAACAGAGGTCCATGAAACGCACTAAAAAACAGAGGCATATGACACCACCTGGTGGACAAAAACCAGAAATATTTGTGAATACCGAGCTTCCAAAAGAGATGGATATGAATACGATTCAGCCACCGTCTGTTATCGTGGGCGAGATGCCAATAATTAATACACCGCCGTCCATTCCTGTCATAATACAACAACCAAAACGACACAATCATACTGTTAAACAACAGCCTCTTTACAGTTCCTTAAAAAACGGTTCGAGACCTACATTTAGAGAGATGATGGCAGATACAACACAAGCAACACAAGCAATACCAGCAATACCAGCAACACCAGCAACACAAGCAACACCAGCAACACCAGCAACACAAACAACACAAGCAACACCAGCAACACCAGCAATACCAGCAATACAAACAATACCAGCAACACAAACAATACCAGCAACACAAGCAGTTAATATACGAAGTCAAAAATTAGCTGCATTACAAGCCAAACATCAGGTTCCAAAAAGACCTATGCGCGAGAAACGTATAAAAACATATAAATATACTCTCGGTAAAAAGGATAGAAATGTAGGGGTTCTTATTAAAAATAATGAAACACGGCGTAATGTAAAGAAGGCACACGCCGAACTTAAAAAAAATAACATACTGGATATTAAAAAATATTTAAAAAAACATAATCTACTGAAGTCTGGAAGCGATGCGCCTCCGGATGTATTAAGACAACTATATGAGCAGACGCGATTGGCTGGAGAGATTCAAAATAGCAACAGCGACAATATGCTTCACAACTATTTAACGAAGTGATATAAAGATTTTTTATAAATTAATATTAACTATGACTCTATATGATGATTATTTCCGCTATGTCGATAAATGGAATAAGGAATTTGGTGCGAAAACGTTGGTTTTGATGCAAGTGGGAAGTTTTTTTGAGGTATATGGCTTGCGTGATACGGAAGGAGTCATAACAAAAAACGATATGAAAGTTTTAGAGAAAATGACCGGATTGAATATTGCCACAAAATCGGGGTTGTATGAAGATAAAAGTATTTTAATGGCTGGATTTGGATTAGGACAATTTGGTAAATATACCAAGTATATTCGCGAACATGATTACACAATTGTTATATATAAACAGGTGACGTCTTCTGGTAACGAAATAACACGTGAATTTTCGGAAATAATCTCTCCTGGAACCGTATTTGACGAAGACGACGACAGTATCTCAAACGTCACTATGTCGCTATGGATTGAGCATGTTAAAGCTACACGAGGTATCAAAGAAAGTATTGTAATGGGTGTATCTACACTTGATATATTTACAGGTGTTACAACAATGCACGAGATTACCGAACTCTACAATCACGCACCAAATACATACGATGAGCTTGAGAAAATCGTCTCCATTTACTACCCAAAGGAGGCAATTATCATATCAAATATGGAGACAGATATTACGAATGAAATAATATCTTTCATTGGTCTTGATAATTGTAAAAATTACGTGGTTAATTATACCAGCGAAAATCACCTTTTGACAAAATACATAGAGAACGCCGATAAACAGACGTATCAGAAGGCGGCAATGTATAAATATTACCCCGAATTATCTGACGAATGTATTATCACAGACGTAATCCAACAATATGGTATCTCGTTACAATCGTTTGTGGTGTTGCTAGATTACATGTATGAACATAATTGTGATTTCACAAGCCAGTTGCGATTTCCCGAATTCAAACATGAGACGACCAAGTTAGTCCTCGCAAATCATTCACTCAAGCAATTGAATATCCTGGATGACAGTAGACATAGGGGTAAGTTTAAATCGGTCAGCAGCTTTCTTGATAATTGTAAGACAATTATGGGGACGCGTAAATTCCTACATGATTTACACAACCCTATTAACAACATTGATATTTTGAACGAGGGATATAAAATGACTGATAATGTAATCACGACTGGTGAGTGGGAATACTATCGCATTTCGCTAGCAGGCATTATCGATCTGGAAAAATTTAGAAGAGCTCTCCTTATGAAAAGAACGTCACCTAAGAAGTTTGCGAAGCTGTTTGCCAATATGGAGACAATAATGGAAATGGCAAATAATACGAGAACATACAACGACGACGTTCACGAGTATACGACACGAAGTGGTGACCCGATATCTAACTGTACGAGATTACTTGAAAAGATATCAGAAACATTCGTAATTGAAAATGCCGCGTTTGTATCCGAGGTGACTACGGAGTATCTCTCCGGTATTCCAACCGAAAGGTTACATTTTATTAAACACGGAGTGTCTGAAAACATTGATTCTGCGTTAGAAGAATATGAGAACCGGTTGGAAATACGTTACGCGTTACAGGTTTATCTCTCGTCGCTTGTTGCTATGAGCGAAAATAGAACACAGAACACCGAATATGTTAAGCATAACAATGCAGGAAAATCTGACCCATATCTTTTCGCTACTAAAAAACGAGCACTTAATTTAAAAAAAAACATTGGCTCGTTAAAGAGTGTGTCATTAAAATACACTAGTAAATCTGGTATCTCGAAAGAATATGTCCTTGACCTTGAAGACATTGTTATAACTAATAAGAATTCATCAAAATCGGAAAGTATTATTACAAGTAAACAGATTAAGGAAATTATGGGGAACATCGCATTGGCGCTCGATAAGATTATTGTTGCGATTACGACATTTTACCGTGAGCTACTTGATGATATGATTACGTATTGTGATTCTATGGACGTAGTCATCGCTTATGTGGAAAATATTGACACCCTTCAGAACAAAGCCTATATTGCGAGTAAATATAATTATTGCCGTCCGGTTATTCAAGCAGATGCCGCCAAATCATTCTGTGATTTTACGGCGATTCGCCACCCGCTGATCGAACATATTCAGGTGAACGAGTTATACGTAACAAACGACCTGTCTATTGGTAAGGAAGAGTCTAATTTTGACGGATTACTTCTATATGGTACGAATGCTGTTGGCAAAACCAGTTTGATACGCTCCATTGGAATAGCTGTTGTAATGGCCCAGGCGGGTCTTTATGTGCCGTGTGCGTCATTCAAGTTTTATCCTTATGATTATATTTTTACACGAATATTAGGAAACGACAATTTATTTAAGGGTCTCTCGACGTTCGCTGTTGAAATGTGCGAACTGCGGACGATTTTAAAAATGGCAACCAAAAATAGTATTATTTTAGGGGACGAACTTTGCTCTGGGACAGATAGCAATTCGGCACTAAGTATTTTTACTGCCGGATTAGAAAGTCTCAGTGAGAAAAATAGTACATTTGTATTTGCAACACACTTTCATGAAATAACCGAGTATGATGAGATTAAGAATATCTCCAAGATAAAGATGATGCATATGGAGGTCATATACAATAGCGCGAAGGATTGTCTCGAATATAATCGCAAGTTGCAAATGGGTCCAGGCACATCAATGTATGGCCTGGAAGTATGTAAGTCGCTGGGATTGCCTGGAGATTTTACAGACAGAGCACATAGCATTAGGTTGAAATACAACCCAGAGGCGTCTGGCGCACTCTCACAGAAGAAGAGTCACTATAACGCAAATAAGGTTCGTGGACTATGTGAAATATGTAATCTTAAACCGGGCGATGACATACATCACTTACAATACAAATCGCGCGCGGACAGTGAAACCGGATATATTGGAGACTTTGGTAGAAATCATCCAGCCAATTTAGCCAACGTTTGTAAAGATTGTCACGACAATATTCATAGAGATAATAGCGAATATAGAAAAACGAAAACTACGATTGGGAATTATTTTAAACATATATAAAATAACATATTTTATATCTATCATATTTTATATCTATCATATTTTATATAATGAATCGCGCTGTAAATAAAATAGCTAATAAAACTGTAAATAAAATAGCTAATAAAACTGTAAATAAAACTGTAAATAAAATAGCTAATAAAACTACGAATAAATTGTATAAAATATTTAAAATTGTTAAATATCCGATATTCATATTACTCGTCGTAGGATTCATAATAGCTCTAATGGTATTATCACAAAGTCTCCCTAAGAAAACAAACGACAAAAAAGACCCATTAAACGTGACGATTACTGAGTCATTTAAAAATGGCTGTAGTAGTTCAAAAACATTAGAAGAGAAAGATAAATGGTGTAATGAACTGAACGATATGCCGTGTAAGACTAACGATTGTTGTGTATTATTAAGCGGAACAGATAATAAAATAAAATGTGTTGGAGGTAAAATTTCAGGCCCGACATTTTCAGCAGATTACGAATACTTTAACCATAAACAGAAGTGTTATGAAGCTGGAACAAAAATGAGAATTGATTGTCCTTAAAAATAGATATATTAAATAAAAATTGATTTATAAATTTTACTATAATTATATATTAAAATGATTATCCCAGTTAAATGTTTCTCGTGTGGTAAAGTGCTTGCCAACAAATACAGATATTACGAACAGGAGGTTCGTCGCCTTAAAGGTGTAATTGATGATGTTAACGTTGTCACCTATTTGACCCCGGAAACAAATGACAAGGCTCCTGAAGGAATAACTATGGACAAACTCAAGCTAGACAAGATATGCTGTCGCAGACACATGCTTACGCACGTTGAAATTGAATAAACCTCAAGACATCTAATATAATATTAGACAGATATATATATGGCAAAAAAAAATAATAAAAGTAGAAGAAGGACTAATACAGGAAAAAAACGAAAAACTGTTCGTTTCTCAAAAACAAATAGGATTTACCCATTTAAGAGAGTAGGACGTACGCGACGGCGTGGAAGAAAGATGACGGGTGGTGGGATCCAGAACACATTATTACCCTCACCAGTTATGAATGGCTGGTATGATATGATGTCCACTCCAATGAGTATGCTAATGTCTTATGATGGAGTTGAATATCCAAACTCTGCGTATGCTAATCCACTCAAAGGACACAATATAAATAAATTATAATATTTTTTATATCTTTTTAAATATTATAATGAGTAAACTTGTTAAGAATGTAATGAAGGATTTCAAAAATTTATGTAGTCCAGCTCACCTTTATTTAGTGATTTCTGTTGTTGGTATGATTTTAATGATGTTCCAGAACGCCGGAAATACTAACTCATATTGTGTTGGCGCGTATGAGTGTCCTGTTCCCAATACTAGCGTTATTTTCATTAGTAAGGCGATTTACATTCTCTTTTGGACGTTTATTTTGAATTCGTTATGTAAGGCCGGATATAAGAATATATCATGGTTTATTCTACTTATCCCATTTATTTTAATGGCTATTTTAATAGGCCTATTAATGTTAAATGGTGGTGTATAAGTAGATAATATATTTGACTATTAATAACACATAATATGTGCTATTAATAAAGCATAAAAAATATACTTATTGTATATTATAATGAACGAGGAAATTATTCGTAAAATAATAGATAAGTATTTTCAAGATAATCCTTCGGCGCTTGTTCAGCATCAGATTGATTCGTATAACGATTTTTTTACAAATGGTATTTACAGCATTTTCAAAGAAAAAAATCCTATTAGAATTCTTAAAAAATACAATAATGAAACAAAGGATTATGATTTGAAATGTAATTTATTTTTAGGAGGTAAGGGAGGAAATAAATTATATTTCGGAAAACCAATGATATATGACGAGGGAAGGTCTCATTTTATGTATCCAAATGAGGCGCGACTGCGAAATATGACTTATGGAATTACTATTCACTATGATGTTGACGTCGAATTCATTATTGATAACCAAGAGCCTCGCATCGAAACTCTCAGCAAGATGTTTTTAGGCAGATTTCCAATTATGATGATGTCTGATTTGTGTATTCTCAATAAATTAAGTTCGTCTGTTTGTTTTGAGTTGGGTGAGTGTCGTAACGACCGCGGTGGATATTTTATCATAGATGGTAAGGAGAAATGTATCGTATCGCAGGAAAAGTTCGCCGACAATATGCTTTATGTAAGAGACAATGTTAACGAACTATACAGTCACTCGTCCGATATACGCTCCGTATCTGAGGACGCTTCCAAACCAGTAAGAACGTTGGCTGTAAGGATGGTCGCTCCGTCAGCGAGCTACACAAACAAGCAAATAGTAGTAGAGGTGCCCAATGTTAGAAAGCCGGTCCCGCTATTTATTCTTATGAGAGCACTAGGGGTTGAATCTGACAAGGACATTATTGACTACTGCCTATTAAACACCGACAAATTTCGCTCATATGTTGACATATTTATACCTTCGGTACACGACGCAGGAAAGGTGTTCAGTCAATCGGTCGCGCTCAAATATATTGCCACACTTACAAAAGGCAAAACAATCCCTCATGTAATTGAAATTTTGTCCAACTATTTTCTACCACACATAGGCGAAATGAACTTTCTAAACAAGGCGTATTTCCTAGGACATATGGTAAAGGAACTTCTCAAAGTCTACACCAAAAATACAAAGCCTACAGACCGCGACAGTTTTAAGTTCAAACGTGTGGAATTGACAGGCACACTTATGTATGATTTGTTTAAGGAATATTACACATTACAACAGAAGAATATATTCCAGAAAATAGACAAGGAATATCACTACCACGAAGGAACCTATAATAGTGCTATGAATTTCCCTGGTCTGGTTACTATGAACTACAAGGATATTTTTAGCGAACGTGTCGTTGAAACAGGGTTCAAGAAGGCGTTGAAGGGTAATTGGGGGGCGCAACCGCACACTAAGAAGGTAGGTGTGGTTCAGGATTTGAACCGACTGAGTTTCAACTCCGCCCTATCGCATCTGCGAAAAATTACCCTTCCTCTGGATGCCAGTGCCAAGGTGATCGGTCCGCGCCTGCTACACGCGTCACAATGGGGCATCATTGACCCAGTTGATACCCCTGACGGTGGAAATGTTGGACTACACAAGCATCTCGCGCTTATGACTTATATTACAAACAGTTGTCCTACTGAACCGCTGATTGCGTGGCTCAGAATGAACGCAAATGTTATAATGTTGTGCGAAAACACACCATTCCATAATTCATTTATGTGTAAAATATTTGTAAATGGTAACTGGATTGGTGTCGTGAGCGACCCCGATATTACGGTCGCGCTTCTCAAATCTCATCGTCGCAGTGCACTTATCCCAATATACACTAGTATCAACTGGGAAATCTCTAATAATATTATATATATAAACTCTGATGCTGGTCGTCTCTGTCGTCCAATTTTCTATATGGAAAATGGGCGCGCGAGCTACGATAGGGATGCAATTCTAGAGAAAATAATGGTAGGTGATTTCTCATGGAAGGATTTGATTACTGGGTTTGCTCCAAAAACGGACAATTTTGACCATACTAAAAAATGTCATTATATGAAAATAAATGATCTTTACAAAACCAATGATATTCGAGACCTGAGTGTTACGAATGCCATCATAGAATATGTTGATACGTCCGAATCTGAAGGAGCCCTTATATCAATGAAGCACGAGAATTTGGAGGCGAAAAATTACACTCATGTAGAAATACATCCGTCTTTTATATTTGGTATTATGGGCAATCAGGTTATTTTTCCTGAGAATAATCCGCTTCCGAGAGATTTGTTCGCGTGCGGACAGATGAAGCAGGCTGTTTCGCTATACCACTCCAATTATCAGAATCGTATTGATAAAATGGGAGTCGTTCTGAATAACGGACAAATACCACTGGTCAAGAGTTTATATCTTGACAAGATTAGTCGCGAGCAGCACCCTTACGGCGAAAATGTCATTGTTGCTATTATGGCCTACAACGGTTATAATGTGGAAGATTCTATTTTATTTAACGAGGGGGCTGTCAAGCGAGGTCTCTTCCGAACGACCTATTTTAATATGTATGAGACGCACGAGGAAAACTCCTCTGTAGGAGAGGCTGAGGTAGACTCGCGATTTGCGAACATAGAGAACGAAAATGTCACGATACCTAAACCAGGATACGATTATAGCAATCTAGACGAAAATGGATTGGTCTATGAGAATACGTATCTCAATGAGAAGACCGTTCTTATCGGGAAAATAATGACGGCGCCACTAGAGCCCGACGTAGCGATAGACGCCTCCGTATTCCCCAAAAAGGGACAAGAGGGATACGTGGACAAGGCGTTCTTTACAGAGGGCGAGGAAGGGGGGCGACTTGCCAAAATCCGCGTGAGAAACGAGCGCGTTCCCAGTATCGGCGACAAATTTTGTTCGCGGTGCGGACAGAAAGGCACAATCGGATTGGTTATTCCGGAAGAAAATATGCCGTTTACCTCTGGAGGATTAAAACCTGACATTATAATTAATCCTCACGCACTTCCATCGCGCAAGACGATTGGACAGCTAGTAGAAACACTGATGGGCAAGGCATCCACAATTATCGGTGGATACGGTGACTGTACCGCATTTATGAACAACGGACCAAAACACAAAGAATATGGGTCTATATTAAAGGATTTTGGATTTCATTCGAGTGGGTGTGAGTTAATGTACAACGGTGAGACGGGCGAACAGATGGACACGGACATATATATAGGTCCGACCTATTACATGCGATTGAAACATATGGTGAAGGACAAGATAAACTACCGCGCCAGAGGACCGCGAACTGCGCTAACACGCCAGACGGTCCAGGGTCGCGCCAACGACGGTGGTCTGCGCATCGGAGAAATGGAACGCGACGGGGTCCTAGGACACGGCGCCACCAAATTTTTACAAGAGTCGATGCTGGTGAGAGGCGACGATTATTATATGGCGGTATGTAACCAGTCGGGAATGATAGCCATATACAACGAGAGTAAGAACCTATTTATAAGTCCCTATTCGGACGGTCCGCTCAAATTCTCGGGGACGATGGACGACATGAAGATAGACAACGTTACGAAATATGGCAGATCGTTTAGTGTAGTGCGAGTGCCGTATGCGCTCAAGCTAATGATGCAAGAGCTTCAGTGTATGAATATACAGATGCGAATCATCACTGAGGATAATATTGACCAGCTCTCCTCCATGATTAATTCTAATAATTTGGTGGACCTCTTGGGTGAGGGTGTAACCGCTGCCAATGTTGCCACAAATACGAGGGCAGTCCTTAACAAGTCACAGAGAAACGCAAACAATCGAGAGGCACCTCCAATTGAAATACCGAGCGTAGATGCGCCCCCGATAGATAAGACACCTTCGCCTGCGATTAATCCAGAAGATATTGGTTGGAAATTTTTAGTAATAGGTGAATATGGTGCGTGGAGTTCGCTAATAATAAAGGCAGACGGTAAAGAGAGTGACCTCTGGAATAACGACGAATCAAATGATTTTACCGACCCTTCAGACCTCCCCGCGGGATGGATATCAAATGAGGCTATTTATGACGACGGGACGCCAATACCCACCACGATATTATCACAGCAGTTGAAACTTATTCAAGAGCCGAATAACTGGAAGCGCGCCATTGACGCCGCACGCGCACTGAAAGGAAAGTCTGTGATGTCCACACCTCCACCCGGCGAACAATTTGTGAAACCGGGTTCACCGCGTTATCAACCGGCATCCACGATGTTCAACGAGACTCCACAATACGGTATGGAGAGTCCTGATTACCAACCAAGCGAAGGCAGTCTACAATACGGTATCGACAGTCCCGAATACCAACCAAATGAAGACAGCCCTGATTACAAGATATCCACGCCTGAGAAAGATGGTTCGGGTATAAAGCTTAAAATTCAGGATAACCTTTCCAGCGTCAAAGATACAATTCTCGATATAATTAATGTGGGGAAAAAATCAATTCTCGACATAGAAAATGAGACATCAGACGAGACTGGTAAGAGTGATGGAGATAAGAGTTCCGAAAATAGCAAACCAGTTGGTGAAACCAAGATTATTTCTACCGACATGGTGGATAAAATGGGATAAAATTGAATTAATTATAATATAAAAATACCATACTATAATAAATAATGTCACAGCAAAGTAGTGAAATACAGAAAATATTCAAGTCGCGCGGGATTATTCTAGACCTTCTTGAGAAACAGGGATACGATACTAGTAAATACACAGGTTCAAGTATTACCGAGGTCAGTAGTATGCATCTTGTAAAACAGATGGATATGTTACTTGAAAAACCAGATAAGAAAACCTATGTAAAATATCATCTAGATAAAACTCTTCGCCCGACAAATCTCTATGATTACATAGAAGACCTTATTAATCTCGATAATATTTTGAGTAAAAAAGATGATTTAGTAATTATTATCAAAGACGAGCCAAACGATTCTCTTAAAAAAACACTGGCAAATTTCTGGCAACAAGAGGGAGTATTTATTAACGTAATAAATATCAAGAGACTCCAGTTCAATATTCTCACTCATGTATTAGTGCCACCACATAGGGTATTGAATGAAGAGGAGGCCGATTCTATTAAAAAACAATATAATATTATGGATGATTCACAAATTCCGGATATTTCAAGGTTTAGCCCTGTATCGCAGGTAATAGGGATTCGTCCAGGACAGTTGTGTGAAATAATTAGGCCAAGTAAAACGGCAATAAAGAGTAAATTTTACCGTATATGCTCTCCTTAACTAACGTGAATTAATATGAATTAAATTATTTCTATATTATATTAAATGCCAAACTTTACACCGAACGAATATCAGAATAAAATTGAAGATATTGATTTGATTTTTAATTCTCTCCAACAAGATTATGATAATAAAACTATACAAGATGATGAAACAGCGAACATCAATTCTAATACGTATTCGGACCAATGGGATAATTTAATAATGCTTCAAAATCAAATGTTCAATGATATTGAGGAGGTATATGAAATCATTGACACAGAAGACATAAAAATATCAAAATATGATACTGATAACAAAATATTAAAAAACAAATATATAGACTTGAGAGATAAAATACAGGGCGCAATAGGAATGAAGGATGATACGCAGACACTATACAATCAGGAATATTATGGTAATATTCTTATTTTTTTTTCAATTATTGGAGGATGTGTTTTATATACACGGACACGTAATCTATAATCTATAAATACATTTTCTATCAATATTGTATAGAAAATGAATTCGAATAAAGGAGAATTTGATCCGCTGATTAATTTAAAGCAAGGTGCCGAGTTTTTAAATTATGGAAATATTAACAAGATTAATTCCTTATCCCATATAAATAACTTACAGAAAACAAGTGGGTCTAATCTAGAAAGCATAGATTACTCTTCTAGAAATAATCATAACCCCCTCGTTAATTATAAACACGTTTCGGATTACAAGGCTTATACAAAGGAACATGGACTTTTTAATAAAACTGTTTCCGAATATATGATGACACATCATTCATATATGAAAGATCAGGGTAATAATATTTTGTTAAATAATCTATTTAGATTAAACGACAAATTAATTAAGCATGCGTCTAATATAAGCGAATCACTAACAAATCTGATAATTATAGATAAAACACTTGAAAATGATATGATTCAGCAGAAAAAACACGTTGACGATACTATTGATAAACTAAGGATTGATACAACTATTATGAAACCTTTAGAAAAACGAGATAATGGAGACTCTATAGAAGCATTATTTAATGGTTGGTATAGTGTTGTTGGGATGGGTATTTTCGCTCTTTTAATTATCGTGATAATGACTACAAAAACTAAGGAAAAAGATAATATTATTTTATTCAGTTTCATTACTATTTTAGTTGGATTAATAACGTGGTTAGCAAGACATATAATATTATAATTATATATAAGAATGACCAACGAGCATACACATAGTCATTTAGATTCCAGTCATATACATGTCGGAGATAACGAACAAAATTCCTTCGGTAATCTTGTTGGACTACACGAACAGACGAGTTTAAATATAAGGTCGTACAAATTACAATACGCTGTGATGTTCGTATTTTTACTTGTTGTTATTTTTCTAACAGTCAGGGCCTTTTCAAATCCATTCCCATACTTCATTGAGTATATTATTCTCGTAACCGCTATACTAACTTCTATTTATCATATAGTAAATCGTTTCATATAATTATTTTTCATTTTATATATTAATTCATTTTATATATTAATTCATTTTATATATTAATATATATTATATAAAAATGGTAGAATCAAGTGAAAATTCTCCTACTAATGATTATGTAAGTCAGGATGACTATAATAAACAGAGGAGAACTGTTGAAATTAATGTATACTATGAAAAGAAATACGCATCATATCTAGATGTATTGAAATATTTCACATTTTACTGTATTATTTTACTAATTTTAGCAATATTACGTAAACGAATGATATTATCATACAGTTTTACCAATATTCTAACGATGGTTCTTGTAATCGTTGGAGGAATGCACCTTTATCTGAAAATAGCAGACATTAATATGCGTGATAATATGGATTTTGATGAGTATGATTGGAGCTTTAATCCGGAAAATCAGAGCGACCCCAATAAGATTGATACGAACCTACACGATGTTGAACCGACAGGTGCTACTTGTGTAGAAGAATCGTGTTGTAACACACCAACAACTAAATGGTGTGCGTCTAGTGGTAAGTGCGTATTACCAAACTCATTATGTCCAGATGACGGTCTTGACATTTTTCAGAAGAGCACGAGTTGTGATGAATATAATTCTAAGAAGAAATGTAAAGATGATACATCAGGAGATTATTATTGTCCTATAAATAATGAATGTATCTCTAGTTATGACCCGTCGGACTGTGCGTGTACTGACGGTAAAGTATGGTGTCCTTACGAGGGAGTCTGTAAAGACCCAGTGGGCAATGATGCTGGATGTAAAACCAATCCTTGTAATGCCTATACAGTGGATATACAGGCGGAAAAAGTGGGCGTATCTAATTCTAATTCTTGTAATTTATTAACCGGCGACGATCACAATAATTGTCTTCATAACCATACTCAAGGAGAACACTTCATCTCGGGAATATTTAATACGTTTTCTTCGTTCAAAAAATCAATGAATCCTGTACAATTTAAAGAAAAAAAACACAGCAACATTAAAGCATTTAGTCAATTAGATAATAATTATAGCCCTGTTTAAAATATTTCATTATATTAATATACAAATGACACCCGACGAAGCAACTGAAGCTGTGTTATTGGAGATGTCTAAAGTAGCAGCTAAACACGGCGTGAATTCTGAGGCAGTTAATAATTTCATATCTATGAATAAACAATCTTTGATTGAAAAGATTAATGATGTAGTTGTTTCTAACAATGCAAAAAAAACTTGTGATTATAGTGGATTAGTGAATGATTTTGCAAATAAAATGGAGAAATTTAGACATGGTGTATCTGCCGATAACTTTGCAGAGATTGATAACGCTATTGCTAATATGTATTTACTTTTAGATACGTATCGCTCGGTATATGATAAGTATTATAATAGAATTATTGAACTTTCAGATACACGTAATAGTGAAAATAAAAAACTAATTAAAAATGTCGATAATAGCAATAAGTTAGTAAATACAAACAAACGCAAGGTAGTATATGAGAAGAGACAATTTGAAGGATTACAGACATACCGCAGTGTTCTTCTCATCGCGTTTTACCTTCTTCTGGTAATTTATTTTATATATGGCAATTTTTTCTCAAGTAGACTATATCGTGTGCGCCTATTTATGTATATATTTGTTCCGCTATGTGTTTCACCGCTCATCATAAATTACTTCGTGCGTTTTTTATATTTTTTAATGAGAAAAATAAACCATTTTCTTAATAATCGCGCACCTAAAAATGTATACGTAAATATATAATTTATATTCTAGTTAAACATCAAGTTCGTCATCATCACCATTGATTACTTGCTCATCAGTATCCAATTTAATAACGTTATCATTATCTGCGTCGTCTTCGATAATCATAACATTCTTCCATTTACCTTTCACATTCTGACCATATTTAGTGTCAAGATATTCGTGGAGTTCTTTACCTTTAGGAATATTTCCACGACCGTAATTAGACTCATACCATTCGCGGAATTTACTGAGAACGACTGTTTTCTTGATTGTTTCGTCTGGAACGCGTCTGATACACTCCTTATCAAACTCTGTCATATAATCCTGCCCTTCACGATATTTGTCGCTGCTTCTCAAGACTATATCACAGTCGGTCACCTTACCCTGTTTCTCATATGAAATATTAACAAACATAGACATTAGGATGGGAGCCCACGTCACGAATTTTTGCTCAATTGTGGTGTCGATTTTGAACTGGTGAGGAAACGAGCTTTTAGGGAACTTGTCTTCGTCCTCATATGGTTTCTCTAGAAACTTGGAGACGAAATCGCAGACGCGAATCCTTCTCCATGTTCCGTCATCGTTGCTCTTGATATCAAATAGTGTATTCGTACATACGACCAGTTTGAATTCGGGGACAAACGTGATAGTATCCTTGAAGAGGGCGCGACCCTGAATAGGATCCCCACCTGTAATCTCTTTCATAATTCCCTCGTTAATCTTATCACCCTTTGACGGCTCTTGCATGACAGCATAGCGAGCGCCCTTTAATTGGACGATTTCTGATGATGTGCTACCTATACTATTACGTTTTTGTGTAATTAAAGTGATTGGGACGGTAGCCTTATACTCACCGAGCGCTTTTGTCATTAACTCTGCCAACTTGGATTTTCCATTTCTTCCTGACCCAGTGTAAATATTGAACGTCTGGTTCTCGTTCGTCCCTACACAACAAGACGCCAGATGCTCCCACATATACCTACATAACTCCTCATCTGGAAACAACTGCTTAAAGAACTCCTTTATATCGCAGATTGTATCGTAATGTTTAACCTCGTCTAACTTTACGTAATCAATATTGGTGCATTTTGAAATGTAGTCGTCGGGTCTTCCCTTTCTGGAGACTTTTTCCTTAAAATCAATAATACAATTATTAAAACATAGTAGATATGGATTTTGGTCGAGCTTATTCATGAAATCGCCGTCAAAGAACAGTTCACGGGCCTCCTTCATGATGTTGTTCTTCCACTGCGTCTTTTTCAAGTAGTTAGCGATGTCGCACAGCTTATTGAGCTGGTATTGACTTGCTTCGTATGCGGGGTCGGATTGATCTATTGTGTGGAGATAATTCACCTTATTCATAATACACTTAAGATATGCCGAATGTAGTTCACCCGAGATTTTAAGACGAAGTGAATTACCCGAATCGTTCTCAAACCATCTTTGCGTTCTATATTCATACCAACAGTTGTTTTTAATACTTACACACACAAACTCATCCTTACACATATGGTAAAGAGTGCGTGATATATCATATTCGGTGGCTGAGCGGTCTTTCTTGTCACGTTCGGATGATATTGACTCGTATATATAATAATCGACCGTAGCCTGATGTATTTTTGTGTATTCAACGCCGGCGTCACGCTTACACCAATATATAATAGACCGATTTGTTAGCCCATCGGAATTCTCGGACGAGCCAAACGAGTCCCACATTGCTCGCATTTCTGGCACATTACTCCAGTCAAATTTACCATTAGGGCCCTTCAGTGTGTCTCTACAAACATCGCGTGACATGAATTTAAGCCAGGTCATAAAGAGTTTCGGGCTGGTGCTAGCAAGAGCCCAACCGACACGTATCCACTTATTATGGCTACCTGGACCGTAATATGATTCGGGGAGAGCCATCGTATAATCGTGTGTTTCCTTTAATTTGTATTCCAGAGTCTCTAATTTTTCAAACATATCTTCAAGACAATCGTCTAGATTTGCAGCATTATCAAGCGTTTTATCTTTTGCCGATTTTATTTTTGCCCTTTTATTGTTGAGGTTGTTTTTATTTTCCTCTACTATAGTATTTGCCTCTTCTAAAAAGTCGTATTTAGGAAAGTCAGAATATCTAGCTGATAATTTCTGAATGTTCGTATCTAAATCAAATTTATTGATGTCCTTTTCCCGCATACTCCACTCACCGCCACTTTTGGTAAATAATACGTGGTTGGTCAGTTTATATGCCTCGTGTCCGGGTTTGCGCGAACCGTATAGTTGCCAGTTGGTGTAGCCTTTTACGATACCCTCATCCAATACATCGTCCCATTCGTTGATAATTGGGAGGTCATCCCACATTGCCTTTAGCTCGTCGCTTACGCGCTCGCGAAGGAGCACCTGTCCCGCTTTGTGCATTGATAATCCAATTATAATGTGAATACCATCCTTTGTTTTCTCAGGTAGACAATTTACATTTGGTTTTTCCATAATGAAAATTTCAACCGAAGTATCTTCAGGAATATTTAGAATCTCTCCACATTTATCCATATAAATACATAATCCGTCGGAGATATGTTCTATACTGTGTTGTCGAGCTTTAATATTAGGGGAATAGTGTAAATCTATGTCTATCATAATAGGTCCATCTTCTATTAGCTGCTTTTCGGTTAGATACTCCATATTTCCACTCGTAAATACATGGTCGTGGTAACATTGGAGAAACTTAGAATACTCGTTCACAGGAATATGATAGTTTCCACCACAAATGTTGCTAGTTTTATCGCCAATCCGTGTGTTGGTAGATGGGTTTCCATTGCAGGTTTTGGACTTTAAATAGGGACCGAGTTTTCCTTGTTTTGTAGACATACTTGAATATATACACGGCATATTTTTTTAATCAATTTTATATTATATAATTATAACGACTACATATATTAAGACCTTATATGTCGTATATAAGGTTTAATAATAATACATATTAAAAGCATCTAAATATAGAGGACAATGTTATATATGGCATCTCTTAACAAAGAAACACTTGTAGTTACGAGAGATACAATTAAGAGACTAGCGAAGGATGTTAAAGATATTATTAAAAATCCGCTAACAGACAACGGTATATATTACGCACACGATGAGAACAATATTTTGAAGGGGTATGCGATGATTGTTGGACCACCAGACACACCGTATGCGGGAGGTTATTATTTTTTTATGTTTCAGTATCCACACGATTATCCATTTAAACCACCGGTAGTTACTTATCACACGAATGACGGTGTCACACGCTTCAATCCAAACCTATATCGTTGCGGTAAGGTATGTATCTCTATTTTGAATACATGGAAGGGTCCTCAGTGGACCTCCTGCCAATCAATCACATCCGTGCTTCTTTGTCTATGTGGTTCTGTACTCAATGATAATCCACTGTTAAATGAGCCTGGTGTTACGAAAACACATCGTGACTTTTCTAATTACCTTGAAATCTTGAAATATAAGAATTTCGATGTAGCAATTGGTGACATGTTAACAAGTGAATATATTCAGGTAAACTTCACAACTTTGTATATTGAAATGGTTAAACATTTCCTTCACAATTATGACAATATTAATGATAAATTAACGGCATCACAGTGTGACAATCAGAAAATTATTATTAACCTTTATAAAATGCACGCAGACATAAACTATGATAAAACTAGAAAAAAACTGGCTAATACATATAGAGAATTAAAAAATTGAATTAAAAAAATTCATATATATTAATAATATAATGAATTTTTGTAGTGGATGTAATAATATGTATTACCTTAAAATAGAGACTAACGACGGTTCGAGTGATAAGTTAATACATTATTGTCGCAATTGTGGAAATGAGGATGACAATACTACTGGTGAAAATATATGCGTTTTGTCTTCAAATCTTAAAGAGAATAGTCAGCAGTTCGATTCGTTTATTAACGAATATACCAAACTGGACCCTACATTACCGAGAACAAACACGATTAAATGTCCAAATAGCAACTGCGATACAAATAAATCGGAAGATGTAAAGCGCGAAATTATATATATTCGTTATGATGATATTAATATGAAATATGTGTATATGTGTTCCACGTGCGACTCGTTGTGGAAAACTAACGAGAATGTATAATTATTGTATAACAAGTATATAATTATAATATCCCATTTTATTTTTTTTAATTTTAAAATTGAAGAGATATAAAAGTTTCTCCTTTATGTATATTACTATGAACGATTTAGGAGATACCAATAAAACAAAGGACAACGATGATGAATTCGAAGTAGTTCCTGATCCGGATCCTGATAACATAGGTGGTGAATTCGAAGATGATGAACCTGATTCTGATGCGGAGAGTATAGATTCTGATGTGGATGAGGATTCTGTAAATAGTAATAGTGACGTTGATTCACTGAATGGAAATAGTATAGTAGATGGTGTGGAAGAAACTAAGGGCGACGACAATGAGGAAGTAAATTTACCTCAGAGTAATACTAGCTATATATCCTCCGACGACAGTGAGGAAGAGGAGGACGACGACTACCTTCAGAAATTTGATGAAGGTCTAAGAACTAACTTCATAAATAAATATCATCCAGAAGTTTCAGTTCACAATTACGAAGAGGTTAAAAAATTAGCCAATGTAGTAAGAGACGGAAATGGGACGATAATTGACCCACTACATCGAACAATCCCAATCATGACAAAATACGAGTCAACAAGAATTTTAGGACAGCGTGCCAAACAAATCGAGACCGGGGCACAGCCACTAGTCGATGTCCCGGACGATATTATCGACAGCTACATTATCGCCGAAAATGAGCTGAAGGCAAAAAAAATTCCGTTTATTATCCGTCGTCCTATTCCTAATGGGGGGTTTGAGTACTGGCATTCATATGATTTGGAGCTTTTACACTAGGCTAACACTTCCACCTATTCCCACAATCAATACATGTAACAAATGTTGTCATTGGTTCGTCAGCAGAACGGGTTTGTAACTGATAATAACTACACCTCTTTGATTTACATTTTCCACACGTGAAATTATCTGTGTTAGCATCTATTTGAGGATTATACATATTTTTGTCGCGAATTTTCTTATCTTCAATAAGGGGTTTCCATCGCTCAGGACTCATCTCTTGATGTGTCATAAACGCGAGTTTGTGGGCCTTTATCTCCTTATTTTTGATTTTATCCAAAAGAGTATCATTATTCTTTAGATTAAATAAAAGTGTGCGAAGTCTCTCCGTGTAAATAATAACGAAATATGCGTTGTCCCATTTCTTTACAATATTTTGTTTATTAGAGATATCAATACTGTAATTTAGTATTCCCTTTTCTAAATTAATACTGATTTTCTCATCTCCAATAATATCACACAGTTTAACTGCTATATTAGCTCTGAATTCTATTGGTTTTTCAACAATTCTCATTATATACTGAATTAAATAATGTTTAAATTTAATTCAATTTAATTACTCTTCGTCTGAGTAATCATACGGTTCTTCTTCTAATTCATCATCACTATCATCCTCACTCTCCTCTCCACTATCTTCCTCATAATCTCCATCGGTTGACTCCTTATTTTCGTCGCTGTCGGTATTGACTACAAAACCGTCTTTCAAATATCCCTGCTTGGTCTTCATTTCCGCAGGAACATTGTCCAACTCATCATCGCTTGCCTCTTCGTCGGTATAAACATCCTCAAACCCCCCAAACAGAGCCTCATAAATTTTTACCCATTCGTCCACAGTGAGACTAATTATTTCACCGTCGTCGTCTAAACGAATTAGACAGCACGTTCCGAAATACAACTCTGTGTCTACTGGGGGTGGGAAATCATACTTGTTTTCTGAATTTGCCTTACCATCGTCCTTTGACCATAGTTCAACCGTGTATTTTGTCTCGGCAATGTTAATAGTCCAAGTTGTTCTGCTGTCAAAATTGTCATTTTTCTTAAACCCACATTTAGTATGTAATTTATCCCTCGTTAAATCTTTTACTTTCGTTTGTTTTAGAGAACCTGTTTTATCAACCAATACAATACTGGTCATATTGAATAATAATTTAATAATGGGTTTAAATAGTTTAAGGCTTATATATAAAATGAAAATATACGTTACCAATATTAACAAACATGATATACAAGAGGCATTAATAAGTCAATATAAGTGTAAGACTGAAAATATTACACTTATATTATCAGATTTAGGAATAATAACCTGTCGGGAGAATAAATTGGTATTGCAAAAGATTGTAGATGGACCGACTGAAAAAAGAGAACTAGGTGGAATTTCATTTATATGCGACAATAGTTATTATGTAACAGACCGAGTTGTTTATCAAATCCCAGTATCACACACAATAAAAACTGTAGATAAAACATCTTATAAGTTGTCTACAAATTCAGAGTTGATGATGATTATAGAGAGAACAAGACTTACGCGAGACCTTTATTTCGAAACGAAGGAAACTATGGACGTCGCATTCATCAGAAATGATATTCTTTCGTTTCTAACTGAATTAAAGTTTTGTTAAAAATATATAATATGATTATTTGGACAATTAAGTGGATCATTATATCATTATTGATAATAGCAACATGTCACTATATATATATATATCTTATTGATTCACTAACCATCCCAAAGACGCGTGATTTAATTAAGAGTCCTGAGATACGGTATACAGAGATGCTCAGCAACGATGTGGTTGTAGAATTGCCTTCCGCGTCTATTAGTGTGAACGACGAAACTAAAATGAAGGATGAGTTACAATCATTTATGAAGAATCTACCGTAGAGTGAAATAACCCGAATAATATTTAAAACCAGGTTAAAGAGTCCTCGATAGTATATAACAAATGTTAACAGACGCACTAAGACGTAGCATTCTTAAACGATTTCCAGATATAAAACTTTCTTATGACAAAACGCTCCATAATAAAGTTTATGCCGATCTATTTATGATTGTTCCTAAGGGTCCAAAGGCATTTTTATGGTTCACATATGTAGATAATAATAATGTCGCAATTTTGTTGTTGCTAAATAAACGCGGTAACATACAGAGTTTAGACGTATACCCTATGTGCTTTAATTCGGATTTGTCGCTTGGAACGTTGATATATGGGACGTTCTTTGATGTTAATGGATGTCATCACTTTACATGCGAGGAAATATATACGTATAAGAGCAGACAGGTATTCGGATTGTCTTTGCGTGATAAGCTTGATATTTACAAGGATATATTCTCTCGTGATTTACTACAAAAATCATACAATAAACAATTTATAATACCTGGACTACCAATATGGACCGCTAATTATATGTCAGCTGTTAACATTTCCGAATCATTACCATATAAGGTATATGGAATCAAATTCTACAACATGAAACATTATGAAGGTAAGTCAGTTGGTATATATGTAAATAAGGAGGTTATTATGAAAGAGGGAGTCTTTCGCGTTAAAGCGACGATTGAACCCGATATATATGATTTACATTGTTATGACAATCACAATACAAATTATGGAATGGCTGCGGTCACTAGCTATAAACACAGTGTTATGCTCAATTCGTTATTTAGAAATATTCGCGAGAACATTGAACTAGATTATATTGAGGCCAGTGACGACGAGGAAGACTTCGAAAACGTCAGTGAGGATAAATATGTTGATTTAGATAAAATCGTTTATATGCGCTGTGTTTACAATAACAATTTTAAAAAATGGGAACCAATAGAGGAAATAAAAACAAAAACCAAAACAATTACCCGAAAAGAAGCAGTTTCATTAGAAAAAAATAACAGATAATATATATAATGACAGTAAGCAAAGGAGGAACCAGACACATTATTCACTATAACCGAAAACTTGGTAAATCGCGAAGAAAGACGCTTCGGAAGTTTTTATCTAAGAAACGCCGCACTATGCTTGGTGTAATCAGGAAAGGTTATAAATCCTTAAAGCGCAGCAAATCCTCGAAGCGCCGCAAATCCTCGAAGCGCCGCAAATCCTCGAAGCGCCGCAAATCCTCGAAGCGCCGCATGCGTGGCGGTGGCGCGTTATACCCAGCCAGTATTGACTTTGACATCACATCCTCTTCTGGTGTAAACAATATCGCAGATTCGGTTATGTATTCGCTTGCCGATGGTCTGGGTGGTGAGCCAAGTGCGCTGGCAAATCCCCCAATCCCATCACGTTTAAGTGGCTGTGCGAATAAATAGGTCTAATATATGGAAGAACTACCCATAGCATTACCAATAAATCAACAGATATGTACGAGATGCACCGTAATATTTACGCGCGAAAGGGATGCAATGCCCGGAAGCGCGAAATATTATAGATGTGTGAAATGTTTGTCTATGCGTTCGGTCGCGATTGACACCATATATAGTTGTAATATTATGTGAAACGGAATAGAGTTTTCATATAATATATTTAGACCTCGAATGGTTATATACTGATATATTATATCATACTTTTTATTACCTTAAAATAACAAATTATATAAATATAAAAAAATTTAATTTTTTTTTTTTCAATTCTCATTTATAATTTTCAGAAAAAACCACTTTTTTTACTGAAATTTTTTTGAGTTTTGTAAATGAGAATTGAAAAAAAAAAAATTTATTTCGTTTGTCTAGGTAATGTAGGATTTTTATTTATAAAGTCCAAAAAACTATGTAGTGTTTTTATGGTAAGGTTAAAAAACAGGTAAAAATCGCCAAAAATTCGGATAATTCGGCTTTTTTTTGAGAATTTTTTAGTAGCATTATTTAGAGAAAATGCTATCAAAAATGCTACTAAAAACTCTCAAAAACTCTCAACCGATTTTTTATTGTGAAAAGTGTGATTATTCAGCTAACAGAAAAAGCGATTTACAAAAACATTTTAACAGCAAAAAGCATAATGCTACTAATATTCTCACAATACCAGATTACGAGTGTATTGTCTGCGAATGTGGTAAGGCATACAAACATCGTTCTAGTTTTTATCGTCACAAAAAGATTTGTAAGTTTATTGTGAATCCGAATAAAATGGCAAATAATTCCGCCGAAGAAGACGAGATTAAAAAGATTGAATCGTCGGGTGTGATAAATATGTTGAAACAATCCATTAACGACAATAAAAAACTACAAGAACGTTTAATATCGATGCAAAAAGAACATAACAGCACTCTGAAAGAAATTATACCTAAAATAGGCAACACTACAAATACCACACACAATAGAATTATTAACGTGCAAATGTTCCTTCATGAGAAATGTAACGATGCCATGTCAATCCAGAATTTCGCCAAACAAATAATGATAACGATGGATGATCTCAACCATAGCAAGTCTGATTGTATTACAAACGTGGTATTGAAAAACTTAGAACCGCTTTCAATAACAGAGCGACCGTTCCACTGTACCAATTTAAAGAAGAAGGAATGGTTTGTAAAGGATGAGATACAGGGGTGGGAAGAGGACAATGGAGAGAAAGTGTTAAAAAACACTGAGGGTGGTATACAAAAAAAATGGATTGATGAATTTCAACGTAAATATCCAAAATGGGATATTGACGATGCCCTAAAAGATAAGTTCGTTCTTATTGCCAGCTCTACAAGTTCTGAACTACCCGAAAAATTAAAAATAAGGCTTATAAAGGAACTAGGAAGAGAGGTTACTCTAACCCAAAACGAAATAATAAATACGGATTAAATATTTAACACAAGACATTTACCACGCTGTATATTGCTATCGTTATTAGCGCAACTGCTCTTGGGTTTCGTTTTCTGTTTAATTTTCTCATTTTTATTTAGCGGGAGGTAGTCGTCAACCCATTCACCATCAAGATAATTATTTATTCCACTTGTAATTATTTTGTAATTGTTCTTTATGTAAAACTTGCGCCGTTTACTCCATTGACGCTGGTAAACCTGATGCGTATCAACTATGTCAATGACCAGCGGTCGCTCGTGCTTGACGCGCAGAATTCGTCCGACGGCCTGTTCAATGTCGGTTTTGGGCGTCGCCAGAACCAGCGTGGTTAGCGTCTTAATATCAAGCGCCTCCGAGGCCATCGCATACGTGGCGATGATTATCTTCTTGGTTTCGCTTTCTTTTAGCGCGGCGTCTTTCATCCCGCCCACATAGTATCCTACGCTGGCAATGTCGCGCGCTTCAATTTCGGTATATAAATACGTGAGGAGGTTCTTGTTATGCGCGAGCACCATAATTTGCTGGTCGTCCTTCTCCTCTAGCTCGCGCTTCAATACGGTCAATATGAATTCGCATCGTGGAATATGACTACACAGCTTTGATATCATGCTGCTATACGCAACGTTTCCTCGGTAGTCGGTAATCACCGAATTGTAATCCTCCTCCACCGACGAATATTCTATTGATTTTACTAGGACGAAGTCGTCGCTATCGCGCTTTACTTTGTATACAATCTCGCCTAGAAACATCTTGAATACGTGCGTTAGTCCGTCCTTGCGATTCATCGTGGCGCTTAGCCCAAGCATATTCTTCGTTACAATCAATTGTAACGACCGGCTAAACACCTCAGAGCTAATGTGATGGCATTCGTCGACGATGGTTAGTCCAAAGCAATCAAACATGGAGGATGGGTAGTCCTTCATTGAGAGCGATTGAAGCATTCCGATGACTATATCTTTATTTTCAATATCTACTATTTTGCCTTGAATTTTTCCTACGCGCGCTGCCGGAAGGAATTCGGCTATTCTCTCTACCCACTGGTTCATAAGGAACGATTTATGAACAATTACGAGCGTCTTCAGTTTTAAAGTCCCAATTATATTAAGAGCTATGATGGTTTTTCCAAAACCACACGGCAACTCGAGGAGCCCACCACCGCCGTCATTACCGACCGTTTTAACATAGGTGTCTACGACCTTTTGTTGGTAGTCTCTTAACACTCCGTTAAAGTTAATCGAAATGCTCTCTCCTTTAGATATTCGCGACTCTTCGGCCGTTCCATAGGTATTAATTCCGAAAAATCGCGGAATGTATATTTTATTGGGAGACTCGCGATACACGGGAAACGACGGTGGTTTTACGGGCGAATTTGGAATGTTCGGGCGAACCATTAGCTGTTCGCGCAGCCATTGCTGTTCCTCGGTGCTTATACACTCTTTAAATATGGAGTATCCTTTTTGTCCAAGGTATGTTCCCACTTCGTCAGTCATAATAGTATCATATGTAGTTCTATTTATTTCTTTCAATTTTAGAATATTATCTATGATTATGTTATATGAAGAGTTTTAATAAGTTAATTAAGGGGATTAAACAGCACGAGCAAATTTTGGTAATAGTGCTTATAATCTACGTTTTACTCGAAGTAAAGACCCCACCGGCGATATCTGGTCTCGTCGACAATATGTATGGTAACCTCTTTGTTATTATAATCGCGCTGACATTCTTCACGCAGAACAAACCCGTATTGGGTATTCTCGGACTAGTCGTCGCGTATTTCTTTATTAAACGGTCGAGTGTTCAGAATGGAAGCCACGCAATCCGCACCAGCCTACCGTCCGAGAAAGTAAAGGTATCGGATTTTGCCAAATACAATAACTTCCCTACGACTTTAGAGGAGGAGATGGTATCCAAGATGGCCCCACTCGTAGGAAAGACGAAGGATGTTAATGCGAATTTCAAACCAGTGCTTAGCGAGACGCACGACGCCACCGTACTTTAAATTTATAATTCCATAAATATTTATATAATTCCATAAATATTTATATAATTCCATAAATATTTATATAATTCCATAAATATTTATAGGTTAATGTAGTGATGGGTATTCAGCTCAATACGCGGCGGCGTTGGCCCCCGTTCATCATAGTTTTCAAGATATCGGTGCCTGACGGAGTCATAACCAGTCCCTTCCTCGCACCCCCCTTAAATCCTATATTTGTTATAAGAAATAAAAATTTAACTAGCACATACAGGATAACCGCCCCCAGTATTATCTGTACCGCGACATTACTCCCCCATTCCTTGAAATCTTTATCAGACATGACAAATGGGGAACGAAATTTCCTTTTCTTCTCTGCTTCTTCCATCTCAGTATCTTCATACGGTTCGCAAGTAATAGGAAAAGAGGCGTCATGTTCCTTTTTAATAGGGCTATTTTTGCTGAAGCTTATTGAATGATCTTTACTAATATTAAATCGAGGCCCTCCTCCATTATTTTGTGTTATATATTTCCTGATAGTTTTCGGTAATAATGTTAGCGCATGTCTTTTTTGGAAGACAATGACTTCAGCCTGTTTCGGACATTTTCCCAAACCAGCAACCCCACCAGTATATGAATAATAGGGTTTTTGTGGAATAAACTTATTTAAATCAAAAGATGATTCATTTTCTTTATCCGCATTATTTAAAACATCATCTAAATCTGATGATGACCCACCTTCCACTATTGGAACACAAATGTACATTAGACCCTCAATACCTTTATGCATAATAATCATTTCGGCTGGTATGGTTTTACCACCGTATCTATGTAACGATTTATTAAAAAAAAAAACACTCTCCGCCGTATATTCTGAAAAATTATATTCAATCTTTAAATTGGATATTCCATTTATCATCAGTACAGTATCACCTGAACTGAAATTGTAAATACCAGTAACGGTAATTCCTTGACTAGGGTAGTCGGTAACAAGCTTACATTTTAAATCACAAGAATTTGTTATATTTTCAGTTAAATTTGCCGGAGAACAACTCATTAATATAACCTTACAATAAAAAAATATATAGGGATTTATATAGAATGTATCTCTCTCGGAAGAAGATAAAGCGATTGCTACACATAAAGAATCAGACACAGAGAGCAATTAAGAAGAGAGAGGGAGGTTTAAATAAACATATACGCACATTAAGGCATAAGAAACTAGTAAATTTACGAAAGAAAACTATTCGATATCATAAAAAAAAATATAAGGGTGGCGATAGTGGTAATAATGAAGAGAAAGGTAATAATGAAGAGAAAGGTAATAATGAAGAGAAAATACAAATGGATATCAAATTGAAGGAAGAAAATGAGACCAGACAGGCAAAGGAAGAAAGACTTAAGAAGGAAGCAGAAATGGGACCGTCAGAAGTTTTCGAATATACAATAAATAGTGAGGGAATCAAGAAATTAGATGGGCAAATAGTGAAATTAGATGCCCGTGTTAAAGGAATTAGCGCAGCATCAGAGGAAGCTAAACAGAGGTTAACTATCATAACTGCAGTTATGAAGAACTTAGTAGACACTAAAAGAGATAAGGACCGTGATAAATCAGGCAAAATGGATGTAGATAGTGAAATTAAACGTATGAGCGGTTTGAAATCGGACCTAACAAAAATAATAAGTAAATACGAGATTATTAAACAAATCTACGCGAAAGATCTTGAAAATATAAAGAAATACAAAAATAAGAAGGAATACTTTGAGTATACAGAACCAAAAAGCAGAATTTCATTTTATGCTGCGACTCTTAATGATTTCGCAAAACCTTATGATAAAAGAGAAGGAGTTAACTTAATCTTTCCTGTTTATGCAAGCGAGCCATTTTTTATTGAGACTGAATATATTGGCGATGCTATGATAAAAAAAATAAAGGATGGATTCAAATTCCGGTCTGGTATATTTTTTCATAAATATACTAATCTGGATTCTAATATCGTTGATATGATTAATGATTATAATACAAAATCCGGGCCATTAGTTAAAGAGGATAAACCATTAGACAACGCATTAACTGCTCTGGATAAGGGAGCTAAAACAGGTCAAGGTGTAGATAGTGATAAGGCGTCAAAAGCAGCTTATGAGAAAGCACAGAGAGAGCAGGCTGACCCCACTACCATAGAGGCAATGGATACCGCAGATGCTATACGAGAAGATAGCGAGCAAGCCGCGGAGTCAATATCACAGGCACAAAGTAAGGGTCGGAGTGGTCAGGACGGCGGATCCAATAATCAGAACGATGAGAAAGGTCAGAACGGTGATAAAGGTCAGAACGGTGATAAAGGGGTGGCGGCGAAGGCGAAGGCGAAGGCGGAGGCGGAGGCGAAGGCGGAGGCGGAGGCGAAGGCGAAGGCGGAGGCGGAGGCGGGGGCGGAGGCGAAGGCGAAGGCGGAGGCGGAGGCGAAGAAGGCGAAGAAGGAGGCGAATGCGGCGAATGCGGCGCCTAATACACTAGTAATAGGTCCGCAATCAGACCAGACGGCGAGTATTGCGATGGCGGCGGCGGCGAAGGCGGAGGAGGAGAAAGCAAAAACCGAACGAGAGGGAACATACACCCAAAAAGGCAAGACAGTGAGTGATGAAAGAGATTACGAGAGAACAATGAAATTATTTAATGATGGGTATAAAGAGAGTTACTACAATTCACAAACAGAATTATTACTAAGTATAATTAAATTATGTGGTGGTAAATTAATTAAACCTAAATCAATTAAACCTATATCATCTACAAATGTCACCGAGAAATTTGATATTAACTTTGTCAAAACCATAACGGACTCAATTGGAGATGGAATTGGCAAATATAATAAAAAATTAGAGAAAATAGGTTTAAATAATGATTTAAACTTTGATATAGTTACTATTACAGTATCTACAAAAAGTGACACAGAACTGTTTATTGATAATGTAAATAATTTACGGAGGCTGATTGTTAATAATAAAACACAGTTGAAAACACTTGAACAGAATGATAAATTACAAGGCGGGGGGAGCAATACAAGCCCCCCCAATGAAACCGAGAAGTGGGAGGAGGAGGGCCTGTGGGGCGGCGTCGCCGACTGGACAAAAGTGGGGAATACCGATCAATCGGCTGCCAAGGAATCGGCTGGGGTCGAGGCATCTATGAATAACAGCTCGCCCTCCCTTTTCGCCCGGACCTTCACTAGACAAGCAAATAATAACAAAAAAAAGAAACCTGATTTAGAAGGTGCTAAACATATAAAAAATACTGTTAAGTGTCAACAAAAGCTAGAAGGTCTTGATATTATAGTAGGAAATGTAGACGGATTTTTCAAAAAAGCTTTTCCATCGGATACCTCAGACGGCGCCGCCACCAAAAATAAAGAAATATTAAGTTTTAAAAACATGGATGATACGCTGTTTAAATACATAAAATACCTAGATGAAAAAGAAAATTTTTATGATAATATTTTAAATGGTGGGGCGGCGTCTTTCGTTAACACGATACGGAGGCGGCCGCCGCCGCCGCCGCCGAATTCGACGCGAGTCGCGGCGCGAGCGAAACCACCGGAGCGGGCCGGATGGTTGTCGAGAAAACCTCGCCCCGCCACGGAACACATTGTAGACATTATTGAGCAGGCGAAATTAAGCGAACAGCTTTCTATGGAAGGAGATGGAGTACGACAAGACCCGGCGGCGGCGGCGGCGGCGGCCTATCAGGACGTTCTAAAGAATACTGTGGATGAGAAAGATATTCTGCTGGAGGAATTGGAAGAATTAAAAAAAAAGTTAAAACCTACAAACGGGGTAACCGTAAACCAAGTGAAAAATATGGGAAAACGGATAACCGACCTTAGAAAAAAGCTAACAGATTTGCAAATTAGCAAGGACACAGTCGAAAAAATAACACAGGAAAAGGAAACATTGGAAGAAGGTAATATAAAATTAAAAGCCCAGTTAGCGAAGAAAGAAATAGAATACGAAAAATTAAACCAGGAAAATATTGATAAGGAAGACGCGATATCTGAAGATTACAGAAAATCCTTAGAAAAACTAAAAGCAACGATGACAGATCTAACAACCACTTTGCAAAATACTAATGGCGAATTAGAGAAAAAAGGAAAAGAGTATGACAAAGCACAGACGGAAATGGAAGAAAAATTAAGGAATTATGAGAAAACAGTGAGCGGGCATGAGAAAACTTTAAAAGTGAATACTGCTCATGCAAAAAAGCTGGAAGAGGAAGCAGCATCATTACTTGAGATGCTCATCAACGAGCTCGATGATAACGAAGGCATACAAAATGAGTTATCAGTCAAACAAAATGAGTTAGATCAGTTAAATGAGGAAAATTCGCGTTTAACGAATTTGCTAGAAGTTGTGTTACAAGCTGGTGATGGTGAGGAAGATTATAAGGATAAAATAAAAACACTTTATAGTAAAACAAACGCGAAATCAAATTTCAATGTTTCTATGGATGAAAAACTTAGGAAATATATTAATTCAATGGAGGTTAAAAAATATGAACGAGTATTGAATGAAGATGCCGATAGACTAAGAGATACAATGGATGAACAAAGGATTGAGTTATTAAAGAGTATTGAAACAATTTACATCGAGTATAAAGCAGTAAAATCTCAATTCACAAAAAAAGCATATAAAAAAGGATTAGATGAAATCGAAAAAAAATATATTGAGAGACAACTTGAACAATCGGAACCTAGTGAACAATCGGAACCTAGTGAACTTTATGGAGGCGCAGGACAAAGTGATAATGCTAATTTTGAACGGGATTATTTAAATCAAGTAGCAGAATATAAACATAATATGGCAAGAACCTATTTAGTTGATATGGTTCCACTATTAATAAAAATGAATGCGTATAAAATGATTTTAAATGAATATAAAAAACGATGCGGAGAATATGATGAACATTACGGAGAATGTGAAGCAATTACAAGACAAATAGAGCGATATAGAGTTGGGTTTTCAAAAAATAAGTGGAGATATAGAATAATAAAATTTACGATTGGTGTAGTTTCAATAAGTTTGTTATTAGCAGGTATAGGAGGTATAGACTCAGTGTTCATATCTATTCCAGAATTCATTGGTACAAAATTGTTTGGTGTTGACGGTATCCTATCTCTATCTGATACGGGGGAGGGTGCCATGGCAGAGGAGACGAGTGTCCTGACAGAGGAGACGAGTGTCCTGACAGCGGAGGGGACTGGTGTAGGTATTGGTACGTCATTAGCTTCCGCAATGGCAGTAGCTTCGACAGATAAAAATGAAAGCCCCACTAGAGATATTTCCTATTCCGAAGCGAGTACAACTGATATTCCCGTTGGCGGTGGGATAATGACAAGATTTTTTACAACTAAACAATCATCACGACAAATTTTTATTAAAGAGTTGAAAGATCATATAATGGGTAAAACATTATTAGGTTTTGATCCATTCGATCCTAACGGAATACCCAAATTAAAACCGTCCATAAATTTAAAAATCGTAATGTTTCCGTTTATTTTACATTATTCCACCAAATTCCACGAGCAACCCGAGAAGAATAAACTTAAACAATTTACAATAGAAATTATAAATGATATATTTAAATTAGTTAATAATGATTTACGAGTATTATACGACCTTGAAAATAAAGAAAATGTCAAAGTGAAAGAGCGAGCATATAAAGCATATATATGGTATCCTTATTATTTTAATGCTAGTGATACGGCACCACCACCACCACCACCAATACGCACATCCTCGTTTACTGGGCAACCTCCCGCCCCCGATATAAAGGATACAGAATTCGATTTAGAAGGTAAATTAAGATTCTTTTATAATGCTGGTGCTGGAGGGACGTCTGGGGCGGCTGATACAACTAAGAAAAAAGAGTTAATAAAGAACATAGGCAAAACTATTTTAGATTTTTTCAAAATTACTCAAAAACCAAATACCGATATCGTTACGAATAAAATGTTTCTTAAAAATATAAAAGACTATATTGGAGTGCCTGATGATAGTGCTGATATAACCAACTTCCACTTTTTAAAATTAGACTTTTTAGATGAATCGCAACAGGAGGGCGGTAATAGCGGAGCTGCCACAAGGCGAACAAAAGCAAAAAAGAGTGAAATGTTAAGACAAGCAGTAAATCCGTTTGGCGGTATTAGTTTATCTAATATGAGAAAGGGTTTATCAAAGATTTACACGGGTGAACTACGAGAAAATATTAAATATAATGGGTCTCTCCTTAGTAAGATTAGTTTTGATAGTGCATGTGGACAATACAATACAAATTTCCTTAAATTATCTAGAACAATCACTTATTCTAATAAATATATAGCAACTATGTCAGTCAAGAATCATCCATCATTTTTCAATAAATTTGATAAAAACTCAACTAGGATGTTGAAAAATATGTTGAGGCTTAAAAGTTCGGAAAAAACATTAGAATATATGATAAAACGAACAGAATCAAAAAATAAATTACAAGAATCAAAAAATAAATTGAAAGAATCAAAATCCAGAAAAAAAAAAAATAATAAGAATTTACTGAATATTAATAAGGATAATACGGGTGTCAATGAACGAAACTTACTAGGAAAAATTGAATATTTTAACGGAAGAGCCGTTAGAGTTAATGGTCAGCTTATTGAATTAACAAATGAGAACGATGAACAAGATAATAGACGAGATAAAAGCAGAAAGAGAGGTGGTGGCGGTCAAGAAGAAGATAATGTTGAAGTCATTGACGGAATTAAATACAACTATGTTACACTTGACCAAACATCGGAAGGATATACATTACAGCTTAGTCAAAATGAAAATGAAGACCCTCTGGTTATTGGTGTTAGTGAAAATGTTGGAAAACAATTATCAACATCATTAAAAGGTTCTGTAAGTAAATATAAGACTGCTTTTGAAGAAATAGGAAAATTGTTTAAGGAAAAGAGTAACAAAATGGATTCTAATATTTTGAAAAATATAAATATTGATTCGGAAATTAAAAAATTAATAGACATTGCCGATGCTTCGAAAAAGAATAAGAATATTACCGAATTTTCCAATGCCCGCGGAGAGCTGAAGGACAAATTGTATAGTAATGTTGAATTAATCGTAGAAAAACAGAATAAATCAGGCGAGATTACCAATGAAGAAGATAACTTATACGGATTAGTGGATACATTTTCAATTAATTTACTGACTGAATATGCTAATAATAGTCCAGGAGGAATTTCGGGTAAAATTATCAGAGAGTTGAAAGAATCTATTAAAAACGATGACACAGAAACTACAACATTAGAAAAACTAGTAGAATCTTTAACAGCGGAAGAACAAAAGACAAATGATTTACTGGATGAGATAGATGAAAATCAAAAGTCAGCCAAGAATAAATTTGCACTGGCATTAGCATATAGAGAATACAGAGATAAATACCCAAGTAATCAAGAAAAGTATGATAAAAAAATGAAGGAAATCAAAGATACAAAATATCAAATAAAAAAAATCAAAGGCAGATTTATATCTAAAAAGAGTGATAAAGATATGAGGACTACATTAGAAACCGCGTTGTCACTAAAAGAAGGTGAATTATCAACTATATTAAACACGTGTAATGAATGTATCATTAAAGATAAAAGAGACCCAATATATAAAGCATTGAGTGAAGAAGAAGATAATGAACGTTTTATGAGTAAAGTAAGGAAAGCGGGAGCATTTGGTGGATTGCGAAGTAAAATGAAGGTATACGATATTGGGTTTAAAAATATATACGATTATCAAGATGCTTTTACTGATTTCAGAAGAGGGATGGGAAAAGATGAATTTGGATACATTTCAGAGGCGGTAAACCCAGAGGAAGTAGATTTATATAAAACAGGTATAGCCTTTTTCTATGAAGATAAGATACGTATAGCGTTAAAAGAAGATAATATGGATAATATTAGAAAGGTTGTTGGTTTCTTAGAAAAAACTATATTGAATAATACAAATTTAGATGATGCAACCGCTGATGATGTTGGACCTCTATACATAAAACAACAATTATATAACAGAGAGAGTAATTTGAAGAAACAATACGATATCGCCAGAAAAAAGGTGGGGAAAATTCAAGAGAAAGAATATCAGAAAATAGAAGAAGAATACAATAAAGAAATAGATTTCGGATTTTTAGTTTCGGTTCAAAATGCCAAACAGTTATTGAAAGAGAAAAGCATGGGAGGAATACAGGATGGATTTGTCTTTGGTAAGGATGATTGGACAAAATCCCCCGAGGCCGAGAAAGTGACTATTAACATGGATAATTTGAATAAGATTATAGCAAAAATATTAGATGTTTCCAGAAAAAAGATTCAAAATAATAAAAATGATATTTACGATAAGAATCATTTGGAACTTCCTTCGGTGTTACAGGGAACAAATATGTGGTTTTTTATGAGACAGAGTTCTCGCGAACAAGAGAAGAAACTAATACTTTTACGAGAGAAGAAAGAATTACTTTTCAAGGCCTCGTTTAACATTGTTAAAATTGTAGAGTATTACAGAAATTCTGCATATACGGACAAATTAAAAGAGGCACTCGCGAATGAGAATGTCATATGGGCTAGAAAGAATCTGAGTGTATACAATTTGATCAAGAATGAGCATACGCGTTTAATAAACCAACTGAAAGAATACGGAAGGAGATTAGGTAGTGGAGGAGATTTCTTTAATAAATATACGGCAACTCTTCGTAAGACAAAAAGCAAAATTGCTAATTTTAATTCTGCAGAAAACTCTAAAAACGTTATAATAGCTAGAACCGCTATTGGTGGTCACAGACCAATCTCAAGCGAGGATATTAAAGATAAGGGCGGTAAACTGGCTGTAAAAGGGCGTCAGCCATTATACGATTTAACGGGCGATAATTTATTGAACATTGAGCGCTATTTAGGTGTGTATAGTGATAAACTGTCAAGCAGTAAAACCAGAGAAGATGAATTCAGTAAATACGGAGAATTGGTTAATGCGTATAAAGAGCTGGCTATGGATGATGAAAGTAAGCAAGATCCATGGACTGGATATAATGTAGATAAACAATTTCAATATAATAAGTTACCAGAAGACATTAAACAAGTGATGGAGTTTTGGAGACGTAATTATGGCGAAACTGACCCAATTGAATTGAATGAGAATGTTATTGACGCTGGACTTGACGCAAGGAAAGCAACCTGGATTAAAAATGATAATGGTAATTGTGATGATTTATTGGAATGGGAGAACGATACATTCCAACAATTTATTAGCGAGCATGGTAAAACGTGCCTTGAAAAACAGGCAAAGAATAGAGTGAACACTATAGCAAAGAGTGGGTGTGGTAATTTCAACATACTTTATAACAGCGTTAGTGCGAAAGACTACGATAACACACTTAAGAAATTATTGCCATTTATGGAAAAGTGTAACAAAGAAAACCAGTATGATAATGTTGATGGAAGATTACCGAAGATTGTAAAGAGTGACGGTAAATTACCGAAGTTTGTAAAGAGTGACGGTAAATCACTGGATGATATTGAAGGAAAGATATCTAATGCGAAAACGGGCGTAAAGGTAACGAGCCGCGATTTGGGAAATCAAGGCGAGTTAACATTCAAAATAAAGTTTGATAAAAGTAATTCTACTACCAGTATGCTCGGTGATTTGGGTACTGATAATCGGTATTATTGGAAGGAACTACAAACGGTTTTGAATAAAATGAATACTGATGCGCCGGCGGGACAAGGGACGGCGACAATCGAAACACCCATGGGCGATGGTGCTGCTACCGATGATGCTGAACCAACTAAGCCCGCGTCGGGTAACGTGGCTGGCGCCTCCCAGAGTGATAATACTACGGTGGACAGTGATACTGAACCAACTAAGCCCGCGTCGGGTAACGTGGCTGGCGATTCCCAGAGTGATAATACTACGGTGGACAGTGATACTGAACCAACTAAGCCCGCGTCGGGTAACGTGGCTGGCGATTCCCAGAGTGATAATACTACGGCGGCGGATACAACAGCCAGCGGTAATGAAAAACCTAATTCATCGGCGGACAGTGATGCTGGCTCTTCGAAAGATAACAATTCGAAGAATCCGGATACTAATGATACCAACACAACTGCTGATGAGCAGGAAGGAGATGGGGTGAATAATGGGGACACGTCTGGTGTGGAGGCGGCGGTGGGGGATGAGGCGGAGGCGAAGAATGCGGAGGAGGCGAAGAATGCGGAGGCGAAGAATGCGGAGGAGGCGAAGAATGCGGAGGAGGCGAAGAAGGAGGATGCGAAGAATGCGGAGGAGGCGAAGAATGCGGA
>Ga0209090_10000147_pt1 | contig 41782 bp, 35 predicted proteins | sample ArcticOcean_MG_C_9_FD_187432 | JGI IMG/M metagenome (GOLD analysis project Ga0209090, IMG submission 187432) | Marine microbial communities from western Arctic Ocean - ArcticOcean_MG_CB2_152 (SPAdes) (version 2) | ecosystem: Environmental > Aquatic > Marine > Oceanic | place: Arctic Ocean... | reverse complement strand
GCGGCTGAAGCTGCGGTTGCGGCTGCCGTAGCGGCTGATGCTGAAGCTGCTAGAAGAGAAGCTGCGGATGAAGCTGCGGTTGCGGCTGAAGCTGCGGTTGCGGCTGCCGTAGCGGCTGATGCTGAAGCTGCTAGAAGAGAAGCTGCGGTTGCGACGGTTGCAGCGGTTGCGGATGAAGCTGCTGCGGATGAAGCTGCGGTTGCGGCTGCCGTAGCGGCGGCTGCCGTAGCGGCACCAGCCGTAGCGGCTGGTACTCAAGCTGGTGCTAGGAAAGAAGCTGATGAAGCTGCGGTTGCGGCTGCCGTAGCGGCATCAGCCGTAGCGGCATCAGCCGTAGCGGCTGGTGCTGAAGCTGGTGCTAGGAAAGAAGCTGATGAAGCTGCGGATGAAGCTGCGGTTGCGGCTGCCGTAGCGGCATCAGCCGTAGCGGCTGGTGCTGAAGCTGGTGCTAGAAAAGAAGCTGGTGCTACTGCGGATGATGCTGGTGCAACTGCAGCGGATGAAGCTGCTGCTGGGGTTGCTAGGAGAGAAGCTGCTATGAAAGAAGCTGATGAAGCTGAGGTTGCGGCTGCCGTAGCGGCATCAGCCGTAGCGGCATCAGCCGTAGCGGCTGGTGCTGAAGCTGGTGCTAGAAAAGAAGCTGGTGCTACTGCGGATGATGCTGGTGCAACTGCAGCGGATGAAGCTGCTGCTAGGAGAGAAGCTGCTATGAGAGAAGCTGCTATGAAAGAAGCTGCTATGAAAGAAGCTGATGCTGCAGCGGATGAAGCTGCTGCTGATGCTGAAGCTGATGCTGAAGCTGATGCTGAAGCGGGTGAAGCTGCTGCATATAAAGGTGTGGTTGCACCAACAGCACCAGCAGCACCAGCATCCCCCGTTTCAAAACAGATTTCCTCAAAAATTACTAATGAAATACTTGCCAGTGTATTAAGTACTAGGGAAGAAAGTATTTTGCAAGAAATGAAAGCCACGAATGTGAAAGAAAGTAGTACAAAATTAAATGACAAAACAATTGGCACAAATTCCCCTAATATAATAAATCAATACTTCAACACACCAACTACACAAAATAATACTACACCAAACTATACTACACAAAATAATACTACACCAAACTATACTACACAAAATAATACTACACCAAACTATACTACACAAATTACACCATATCATACTACGTCACTCAGCGATAGCAGTCAAATAAATTCACAAGTTAAAAACCAAAGTGGTGGTAATCATCAAATTTTATATATAACATTTATAGGACCAAATAAACCCGAGTTAAAATTTATACAATACAATGAGCGAATGACAGTAAATGACATACATTCTGAAATAATTAAAAATTTAAATGAAAACGAATTAAAAGGTCATATCAAAATTTTTATGAAAAATAAAGATACAGACGAAACACATAATGATCTTATTTATGAAAATGCACCTGGGTATGATGAAATCGAAATAAGCGATTACAAAAAAAATGCAAGTGAATACTGGGGGTTACAGCCTGAATCAGGTATATATGTAAAGATTGAATCTGGAGATGAAATATTATTAATAATACGTCCATTGGGAACATATCCATTTAGACTAGAATTTGAAAGAACTTCCTCATTATTAAATTTACAAAAAACTATAAAAAATCATATTTCAAAAAATTTAGATAATACATTTGATGGAAATTTTAAAATTTACTTAAAAAATGAATGTTTAAACGATTTTGATGGAATTGATGATATAAATTATATGAATACCATAAACTCTACACCACTGAACGAATTCGGAATTATAGATGGTTCTGAATTAACTATCGAAAAAAATGAAAACCAATTTTTTATACCTGAAAAAGAAATTAATAGAAGATACTCAAATGTAAAACACACAAATATGATTTCTAAAGCACAACAAATAAATGATGAAAAAAATAAAAAACACATTGAATTCACGGGTTTTGATATCGATAATAAAAAATATTATAAAGAATACGACGATGATGAAGAATTAGCAAACAATTATCGCAATAAATTTACAATTCCTACAACAGATAATTTAATGATAAAAGCTATGAAACCTTATTATCCTCATATGCATAAACCTCATATGAATCCAGAGTTATTTCCAGAATATAATAATACAATAAGAGATATAGACATAATTAATAAACAAAGAAAAATGAGACTTATGAGAAACGATATTACTGTCTAAGTAGATATACTAAAATATATAAACTCGCATTCGTTATTTATTGCTTCCATTTGAGCATTGAATTTATCATTAAAACCACTTATACTTTTAATATTATCAACTGTGATGGAGTTCTCGCCTCTAACTAATCCATTTGTTTCTTCAAAATAAAATTTTAATATGTCTTTAATTCTCTTTTTAAACCCTACTGGTAATGTATTTTTATTTTTAATTGTGTCAATATCATTATCAACAGAATACATTTGATAACTCAATTTTTCTAATTCTATTAAATCATCTAAATAATCATCCAGAAATAAAGACGCCAAATCCTTACTTGCGATATTACCATTTCTCGAAAATTCTTTTGCATTTTTTGGTCTCTTTTTGTCATATTCCAATAATTTTTCAATTATATCTCTTTTTTCATTGTTATCGTAATTTAATGGATTATGTTTATTGGGTTTAGGAAGAATATGTTCCTTTTTGATTACATAGGTTGCATACGACCTCATTATTTTTTTAAACTTTTGATCCCATTCCTTCTTTAATTTGTTAATATCACTTTCATTCTTTGCTTTATCTAATCTATTAATATTACTGTGATAATATGGACCATAATAATACATGTTAAACAAAAATCCATAATCATACATGTTATTCAATCTAAAATTAATTTTTTTGAATTTGTTAAATTTGACTCTAAATTTATTTTCAAATGACTCTTCGGTTTTAACACATATACTCGTTCTTTTTATTGCTTCAGTAATAATTTCTAGAACTTCAATAAATTCTTTTAATTTAATTTTCGAATTATTAATATAACGCAAAGAATCAATAACTGCTATACATAAACAATTCTTATAGCAAACCATATTTGCTCTACTAAGACCACTATGTTCAACACAATAATTTATAGCACTATGCATTTCACCAAAAGCATCTACTAATTTTTTATCAACGAATGCTCTACCTGGTGCATTTTTTTTAGTGTAAATTTTCTCTAAAAATCCAGACCTATTCTCGATTGAATTTCGATATCTTAAATACATAAATAGTGAAAATAAAAATCGATCACGACTTTTTATAAATGTTCCTAAATGAAATATATTACTATCTTTCCCCTTCAGAAATCTAGCACCTATATGATCACTCGCTTGACCAACTAAAGACTCTGCCTTAAAAGCTACATCTTTTAATATGCCTCCACCTTTTCTAGTCAGTCTTTTATTATTTCTTTTATTACGTATCTTTTTTCGCGTATGATTCAAATCCTCCTTTTGTTTTTTTGGATGTTTTCGTTTCTTATTTTTGAGTTTAATACGTTTCTTATTTTTAAATGTATCTGTCATTATTATGTTCAAGGGAAATTGTTTTCAGTAAATAATGTCTGAAATTATAGAAATTTGTGAAGTCGATACACACACTGATTCTGAAAAAAACAAAATAAATGTATTGACGGATAAGGAAATTTTACATCTAAATGAATATGATTGGTCACACAGTAAAGATTCGCTCATAAAATTATGGAAAGAAAAGGCTATGAATTTTGAAAAAATGCACAAAAACTCATATGATTATTATTCGAATAAAGAATCTCTTCATAGAACAAATATTATTATTTTAATGGGTATTGCTACTGCTGGAAATTCACTGGCGGAGACATTTGTACAATTAGACATGTCAAAGAAATGGATAAATTTAGGTATCGGAATTATTAATACGACATGTGTTATTTTAGAATCTATCGTAAATTATAATCAAAACGCAACAAAAAAAGAATTACATAAAAAGGCAAGATTATCTTGGACAAAATATATAACACGATTGCAACTGACAGAAGCTCTTTTATACGAAGAAATAGAAGATGGAAAACTTTATCTCATTAATTGCAGATCTCAATATTTAGATTTATTAGAAGAATCGCCACAAATACCAGATTATATTTATGAAAAATTCAATTTTTAAATGAATCTCAATTTTTTATATGTATATTATTAAATGGTTTACTGTGCAAAAAGCAAAACCGCTAAAAAAAGAACATGGTGCAAAAAAACACCATGTGCTGTAGACAGTGACAACAAATCATGTGTTCTAGATGGAAAATCCAACAGATGCCGTGCAAGAATATCTAAAAAGGCATTACCTAAAAAAAAATCATCTAAAATACAGAAAAAGACAAAAAAAGCTGAAGAAGTAGTTGAAGTACTACCCACCCCACCTCTTCGCAGAAGTGCACGTTTAAATACAGCTAAGGGTGTAGCAACCCCTCCCAAACCCATGAGCAAGAAAGCCAGCAGAGCTAAAGTATTCAACAACAAAGATCTCGTAACCACCGGTGGTCTTTCAACCAAAGACTTGGTTAAATCGAATGGTAGAATTGTATCAAAAGTCAAATCCAAAATTGGTAAAAAAAACGGATGGGCTCTTGCTGTAAAAAAAGCAAGAAAGGAACTTAAAATAGAAGGATTTGCTATAATCAAAAAGGGTGAACCAATATATGATCTTGCCAAAAAATACTATAAAGGAAGTGTTGGTGGGGATCACCAAATGGGTGGCGCGGAACCGACCACCGAGGCCGCCGATAACGCGTCACAAGCGGATGATGGAATCGTCACTTGTGTGGTTGCCGTGGAACCGGGCACCTTTATGACAGTAAAGCCAAGCGATGAAACGAGGGCTGCCGCCAAGAAAATTGTGACTACCGCCAAGACTCCAGAGCCCGTGGCGGCGGCCGCCGAGCCCGTCAAGCCCGACGAGGAGCCCGCCAAGACTCCAGAGTCCGCCACGGAACAGAATCTCAATTCCGTTCTTAACGGAGACGAAGGCGGCCCAACGAGTCCACTCTAGCTAACACTACATGATCCATATAAATATAACCAATAAATAGTCATATAGAAGATAGACAACCAATATACGTGAAATAAAATTTACATATTTAATTTCTTAAAAATGTGAATTCTATTTTACTACAATTGTCAAAACATCTTCGTTTAAACGACTGGTCCAATATTTGAGAAATTGACCCCCGTAAATCCTCCTGCTGGAAGTGCTGATGCTCCACTTCCAATTTGAGAGGTCCATACATTAGAGACTCCACCATAATATTCAATAGGCATTCCTACTCCTCCTCCCTTCTTTTTTCCAGTTTTTGGTTTTTTGGCTTTTTTGGCCTTTTTGTAAGATGGTGAAATCCTTTTTAATGTTTTCCCGAGTGTTTTAAGAAATCTTTTTTTAGAATCAACTAATTTTCTTTTAGATTTTACATTCTTTTTAGTTTTTATTTTAAGGTTTTTTTTAGGTTGTGCCATTATTAATTAATTAAAATATTTAAAATTTCAATTCAATATAATCGATCTCGTATCACATGTCAAATAAACAAGAGCTATTTCTTGTAATTTTTTGATTATTTTATAATATATGAAATTAAAACGCAGCGATTGCTAATAATTTGAACGTTTAAAAAATAAAAATGATCACACTACACCTCTTTATAATCAATACAGTCATACTACGATAATGACGACGTGTTTGAAATTACGTTTTGACAAACCTTTGAATCCTAAATATTGGGGAGATGAAGAAGTTATTAATAACAAGAAAAAAACGACTGTAAATATCAAAAAAGAAGCTGACGAGTCTACTATTCTCATTCCAAATGTAGAGGATTGGTCTTTGGTTAAGAGTAAGAAAACAACCGTTGTACATATGAAAAAAGAAAATGAATACACAGGAACCGTTGCAAACTGGTTCAATAAGAAGGGATATGGTTTTATCAAATCTAAAAATAAAACAAAACCTATATTTTGCCATCAAAAACACATTAAAAAGGATGGTTTTAGATATCTTGAAAAGGGGGCATTTGTTAAATTTCAAATTAAGAAAATAAGTAAAGGTTACGAGGCAGTTAACGTTCAAGAATTGTAAATTATTCATCATGTCAATGTCATCATGTCAATGTCATCATGTCATCATTTCAACATGTCATCATGTCATCATTTCATTCTCACTATTTTTTTTATACATATCAAAAAAACAGTCACGTATGTTATAGGTCGCGACTTGTTCGGTTTATAGGTTAAAATTAAACCTGCTCTCTTTTTTTTTTTGAAATTTGCTTTTATCAGGTAAACTGTTTTTTGCTCTTACCTGTGTGTTACCTTACTGTTTTTTTTATTTTCTGGTCCAACTCAAACCACTTTCTCCCCCCCTCTACTGTTTTTTTACAATTGAGAAAAATATACTATTTTCTATTATAAACCTATTTCACACATTACTGTATTTATAAAAACCAGTTTTTATAGGTTTTGACAGGTAAAAATATACTATTTTTGAAATATGGAGTGTTAATACTACACACATAATTGTCTATAAAACTATAGCACCTGTAACATAGCTTACATTTTCAAGACAAAAAATATACAAATATACTATTTTTGAAATATGAGGTATATTCACATATGATATTTCAATTGAAACCATACCATCAAGCTAAGTGTAGCTCCCAAAAAACGTATATTCAACTATATTTTATACTATTTTCAATAATATGGCTCATATCATGCACATGTTTAGATTTAGACGAGAGTTTTAGAGGTAATATAGAGGTAACTCCTAAATTCCAACATAGGTCAATTCACCTGTTGGAAATATACAAAAAAAAATAACAGGTGTCGCAGGTAAAAACAGCTCGTTATAATGGAAATGATGACATGTCATCATATGTATAACATAGGTAACTTGTTTTGTTAAATCGCAGAATCTCAATTGTTTTTGATGAAAAGTGGTCAACTTGTAATTTAAAATGATGACATACCTATCACACGTATCACAATGTCATCATTTTTTTAAAAACAGGTAGCATAGGTTTGTGTGAATTATAAAGTGATAACTATAATTGATTAATAGGTGTGTATTCATTGATACATACAGTGTGTAAGGTAACAGTAAGGTATTATCGGTTTAAATATAAATATTGTTAAAACTATAAATGTACAAATGTTGTAGATGTGGATATTCAACTCATATTAAAACACAATACATACGTCATCTTAATAGAAAAAACCCATGTAAACCAAAACATTCTGATAAAAATATAAATGAACTTTTAGAAGAGGTTAATAAAAAATCAATTCAAATAGGTACATCGCGTAATTTTATGGAAAATGATAAATTTGAATGTATATATTGTACAAAAGAATATACTCGTAAATGTCATTTAAGTAGACATTTAAAAACATGTAAAGTAGCTAAAAAAATGCAAGTTATGGAAAACAAGATATTAGATTTAACTGCAAAAATAGAAGATTTAGGAGATACAACACCTATTATAACACACAATACTACACATCATACAACACATAATACTACACATAATACATTGAATGTAACGATAAATAATTATGGATATGAAAATATGAATTCATTAACATCTGCGTTTTTAAATCATTTAATAACAATACCATTTGGTTCCGTACCTAATTTGGTAGAAACTCTTCATTTTAGTAGAAATAATCCTGAAAATAGAAATATAAAAATAGATAATAAGAAACTTCCATATGCTTCAATTTACAAAGATGGTAAATGGCAACTTACCAATAAAAGAGAATGTTTAGAAGATATTGTTGATAGAAGTTATATGATTATAGATTTGCACTATTCTGAAGGACATACTCAACTCGAACCTAAACAAAAAGAACGGTATGAAAAATTTCAAAATTTATATGATAACGACGATCCTTTGTTAAAAAAACAATTAGTTAAAGATACAGAACTTATCATTTTAAACAAAGGATGTTGAATAAATATCGATAAATTTCTGGTTTTTAATTTTCAATTCTTTCTATTAATTTTTTATTTTCTTTGAGTACATTTTTAATATAATTATAAGCCTTACGGACTTGTTCAATGATACGGCCTCCTGTAATAATAACTTTTCCACTTTGAAATATAAGAATTGTTACAGATTTACACCCACCTTCTTTTGTTGCATCACCTCTTCCTTTACAAAAGAAATCATTATTATATAAATCTCTACATAAGCATCGTCCACTTGAATCATCGTGAGAATTATTACAATAATATTTGATGATTACAGCGGGGTGTGTACACGGTTCATACGTACTGATTAATCTGTACTTATCTCTCATCAAAATATCAAGTTCGAACCTTTTAATTTCAAATGAATTCTTAAAATCACTGTTAATCATAACTGGTGTTTGAGAAACTATCTTAAATTCTTTTGATTTAATACCCAAGTATTCGGGTATTTCATCACCTAAATATTTTGAAAGACATTTAATAAGTAAATTCATAGCGTTTACAATTTGATTTGTGGATGTACAACCAGCGACTTTTGTTTTTCCAGATGTAAATACAAACATATTTACTTCTATGACAAAACCAATTTTAACGGATGTAATAGGTTTGTTACTTGTAATTTTAATTTCATTTGAATAACAAATAGAATCTAACTTAATAACATTTCCATCAACATTTTTGTCTTCAAATAAGACAACATCTTTAATAGATTTTCTATTAATACTTGATATAGCAGTCATAACATTCTCGTCTTGTTCACTTTCACATTGAATAGAATTACACTGGAACGCGGTTTGTCCTTTTTTTAAATTCCAAATATACGTGTTTGTTTCTTCATCGTATGTATTTGCACCAATACGGGTTACATCTTGTGACTCGAACACACGTACATAGAAACTCAATTGATTTTGAAATGTTTTCTTTTGATTTTTAATTGTTTTTGGTTTTTGATACATCATCTTCTTGCAACACCCCTTGTGTTTTCCCCGAACACTAATCTTAACAACGCCTTCTTTATTTTCTTTATAATCAATTGGTTCTAAAACCTCAAACATTTCATCCAATTTTCTTGGATTCATGCGTATATTTGTATCTAACATCATCACTAACGTGGATACATTCAAATCGTTCATCGTTAAGTCTTTATGTTACTTAAGTTAATATGGATTCATTTTTAATTTAATTCTATTTTATTTGCTCACTATTCGCAATAATTTTACTAAATACGTAAGCAGTAAGAATATAGGATATAAGCATTTGTAAACACGCTATAAGACGAGAGTATACCTTTTTAGGATAAATATCACCATATCCTTGTGTAAAAAGAGTATATATGGAATAATATAAATATGTGAAATACATTTTTGTATTGTAGAATGTGTCATCTTTTTCAACAATACCACTTATCATAAAGGCATCCTCGTCATATTCGTGTATTAAATAATATAAGCTACAAAATACTAATACTGAACTTAAAAATATCAATGCTAATGTGAATATACTAAATTCACCTGTTAATTTTTGATTAAATAATCGAGAACAAAGAATACCAAAATCTGTAAAGAAAAATACGAGAGCTATTCCAATTAAAAATAACAATACTTTCTTATTTGGTTTTTTTTTATCTGTTTTTCTACGATTATCGTAATCTATTTTTAAAAGGTATGCAACAAGTATTATCGCAGGTATAATCACTAAATATGATATTCTTTTCATGAGGCGAAAACCATGAATACTTCTAAGATATTCATTAATATTCATTAATATTCATTATTATTATGTAAATATTTTTCTATTGTGTGATAATAATTTGTATAATTATGAATGTAACTAAGAAAACTCTAATATATTTATTCGGTACATACTTACTATTCGAATACTATATTCATAGAAATAGAACAAATCAAATAAAAAATCAAAAGAAGGTAATATCCGGATCTGCAAGTTCTGATTCTTTAGATCTATTAAAAGAAGATATATTAAATGCAAAAGGAATGGAAAAACAGCATTTATTGGTTACTTTGAGTGAATCATTTCAAGTAAATAATATAAATTTAGAAAATCTTGTGAATGAACTGAAAAAGAATCACCCTTATAAAAAAACAAATACTGTAACAGATTATTTACACATTCCTTTGCCGTTTATTTTTCAACTTATACTAAGCTTTTTGAATTGGTATACTTTAAGGAAATTATCACGTATATCGAAGCTAGATATTTGCAAAGGTGACTCTTATATATATAGATTTAAAACAAATAAACACAATAAAAATAATAAAGTATTTGTTTGTTTCCCTGGATTATCCGGTTCTCTGATACAGTTAATTAATATTGTGACAATCATGTTAGATTGTGGATATGATATTATAATAGCTACATATGGTCCGGGTGATTTGTCTTTAAATCATTCTTTATCTCAAACAGAATACGATTATTGTTATACTATTATTAATTATTTAAAAAAGGAATCCTATTTAGATGTACATATATTTGCATGGTCTCTAGGTGGTGTTAAATACCTGTGTTTCGAAGATATTATAATGAATTATCAATATAATATAAAAATTAAGTCAGTTTATCTATTCGAACCTTTGTTAACATCAAGATCAGTCATTGATTTATACTTTACAAGAAAACGGTCTTTGTTTAAAACGATTCAAATCCTAAATTCAAGAACTTTTTTGCTTAGTTATAAATATCGATTTTTTAATTGCATAATGGGATACTTCATACATACTATACTTGGATATGGTTGTGCAAGTAGTACACATTATTTGTTTCACATCGAACATAAAAAAATGAATATGAAACGATATTATCCACGTTATTTATTCGTATCACATAGTGATTTCATATTTAATACCATTGCAGATTACGAAGTTATAAAAAATAATTTTGATAATAGCAATGTATATTATAGATATGGATATCATGGAGGATGGTTAAAAAGTAGTAAATTAAAACCTCTTTTATCAAATATTCTTCTATCTAAATAATTAAGAATTATTGGGGACATATTGCAATTGTCTATTCAATACGCGTAATGGATTTGTTCTATAATTTTGTAAATTTATATGACCCGTATTGAAAATGACATCCCAAAATATGAAAATATGACCATAATTAATATTTCTTTTTTTATGGTGTTCTCTATGATCTTCAGTTGTCATAAATCCTATTCTACAAATATATTTTTCCCAAGAATGTTCATAATGGGCATGAATTAATATTAAATATGATGAATAAAAACTACCAAAAATTTGAAATGTAATACAATTTGTTTTAATAATTTGTGTTGTTAAAATTATAGGAACTAAAATCATCAAAGATGTATCTAATAGAGTGCCTTTGAAGGCATCGAGTATATTTGGAATATATGCCTTATGATGTGGCCAGTGATATTGAAACTTAATTTTATGTGCGATACAATGACTTAAATATTGAAAAAAATCTTGTAATGCTAACATAGTAAAGAATTTTGTTATCTGAAAATCACAACTGAGATCGTAATAAGTATTTGGCAACGTTCCAGATGTCCAATATATTGCTAAAAATAGATAGGTAAGAGGGGTCCCTTCTAATACAATTAAATGGTTTAAGAAATCTTTAAAATATAACTTCTCATATAAAAATATACATACCTGGCTTACACTACTCATCATTAAACCAAAAACCAATCCTTTAAATTTTAGGGTGTTCATTTATTCTATTAGTTATAAATATAGTTTATACATGATTGAAGGGTGAGCATTAAAAAAAATCACAGCATATATTTACACTTTCATCGTAATTATTCAAATTACGTAAGAGCACCAAAGCGTCATCTCTTTTTTCAGGATTTAGACATAACATCTTATTTTCAATCATATTTTTAATATACTTTGGACATTTAGTCCAAATGAGTGGTTTTTCTGGGAAATATCTTTTAGATTCAAATAATTCATATAACATTATTCCACAAGAATAAATATCTATTTTATTTGAATACGTTAAATTCAATTTTTTACGTTTGACGATATCTCGTAATTCAGGGGCCATATATCTTCTTGTTCCAACATCTCCCGTCCATTGTTCTTCTTTATGTTCATACTGTGTATTCTTTATATTATCGGTTGAAAGTGTACGTTTAATATTTTCTAAATGATATAATCGAGATAGACCAAAATCTGCTATTTTGGCTTTTTTAGATTTTGTTAAAAGAATATTTGTTGGTTTTATATCTCTGTGAATCAATGATTCTGGTATTCTATTATGAAAATAAGCAAGTCCTTGAAAAATATCTTTAGTTACAGATATTTTTTGTTTAAGATTCAATTTAGGTGTACAATCTAAAAGATTTTTTTCAGGTATATATTCCATTATAATTATAAAGGGGTCATCTATATATCCAAGAAACTGCACTATATTTGGATGATGTAATTTTGTCATAATGTCAATTTCTCTGATAAAAAGTAATTTTTTCTTTTCCTCGCAGATATCCTTGTTAATAACTTTTGCCACAACAAGTGTTTCTCTCCATTTAGCAAGATATACATTTGAAAAAGATCCAGAACCTATCAATTTATTTTTAAATATAAATAATTCCCAAGGTGGTATCTCCCATTCAAGAAACGTTTTGTTTTTTATTTTAGTAAATTCATCAGGTATAGAGTCATTAAGTGTTATATTCTTGATGAATTGATTCGATGATTTATTTGAATTGTTGAATACAAACATTTTACAATAAAAAAATTTAATGTATTATTCTTAATTTACTTACTTTACTTTAGCATTTCCTTAAATACATCTTTGATAGTCGAGATCGTTTTGATTTCAATTTTATAGTTCTTGAACTCTTCTCCACGTTCTTCCATGATTTTGTCCAAATCCTTTTTATTACCAACTGGGCAAAGAACCTTTTTACATCCAGCATTAATCGCCCCAAAGATTTTAGACTCCAAGCCTCCAATCTCTAGGACTTTTCCGGATAAGTCAATTTCACCAGTAATACCAATTGTATTTTTAATTGCCTTTTCTGATAGAAGAGAGTATAGTGCAGTTGTGATTGCAGCACCAGCACTTGGTCCATCTTTGGGAGTCGCACCCTCGGGACAATGAATATGAATTCCTTGAAATCCATCCTTGACCCACCTTTTTTCCCATTTCTCTTTAAGATCATTAGAAAGAAGTTTCCAAGCCAATGTTTTCGCAACCTGCATACTTTCTTTCATAATATCGCCTTGACGTCCTGTCAATTCTAATCTCAATCTAGTGTCGGAAGGTACCCAAGATGCTTCGATTACAGTAATACCCCCTGTATCATTGCATGTTGCATATAAACCATTAATCTTACCAACGGTAGATCTTTTGTGAATCTTTTCATGTTGGTAAATTCTTCTTTTCTTGAGATAATCCATTTCCAAATCTTTTTTAGTAATTTTTAATGGAAATTTAATAGATTTTGATGTTAAATTCCTCAAATTAATTTCACGAACAATATCGTACAAGATCTTTTTTAAGTGTCGTACACCACCTTCGTGTGTATAACTTTGTACAATCCATTCTAAAACATCATCCGGAATTTCAATATCAGAAGTATTAATACCAACGTCATCAAAGATAGATGTCAATAAATATTTCTGAGAAATAATTACTTTTTCTGGTAATCGGAAGCCTCTTGTTTTAAGATGTGTAATTCTATCCATCAATACTGGATTAATTTGATCTGCATCATTGTACGAGAAGATAAATGTAGCCTTCGATAGATCGAAATCAATACCCGCAAAATACTTATCTCTAAAATGACTATTTTGAGATGGATCCACGAGATGAATGAGTAAATTAATGATTTCAGTCCCATGATGAGTTTGACTTACTTTATCTAATTCATCCATATAAATGACCGGATTCATACATCTGGATACAATAAGAGAATTTACAATGGATCCCCATCGAGACCCTTCATATGTGTAACCATGTCCTTCAAGAAAAGAACCATCCTGAATCCCTCCTAAAGGAATCGTGATAAAAGGTCTCTTCAAGGCTTTTGCAAATCCCTTTTCTACAAGAGTTGTTTTCCCATTTCCCATGGGACCTTCAATACCCATAACGAGTCCATGAGGAGACTTGTTCGAAATCGTCTGTGCAATAAATTGCATAATTTTCTGTTTCGCATCATTATGCCCATGAACTGCATCATCTAAACAATCGCGTGTTTCTCCTAAGAAATTTTTGATAGTTGTCTTCGAAGATGATGCGTTTACAGGTGTATCTACACAATGTCCAAAAGGGATTGAAAGAACACCTTCTAACCATTCTCTGAACTTTGAGGAGTCTTCCTGCCTATTTTGTTGAATACGGGTTAAAATATCTTTTTTTCCATTATCAGGAATATCAGATAACAAAACCCTATACATAAGGGGTTTGTTTCCACCATCTCCATTGATTTCGTATTTCTCAAATCCCTTTAGAATCTTTTTTTTTTGTAATTTAGAACATTTTTTAAACGAGTTAAGATGAGCAGAAGTACCTTCGTGAGATTTATATTTCATCATTTTAATATATTTCTCAAGTCTTTCTAAGTTCTTCTTTTCTTTAATTTTTAAAATTTTGCTATTTTTATTCTTTTTGTTATTACATTTCTTGTTTCCATTCTTTTTAAGTTTTTTACAATAATCATCTTCTGTATTTTCGTCGTCTCCCTCTTCGTTATTATCGTCATCGTCTTCATCGTCGTCGGCATCAGAGTCGTCATCCCGTACTAATTTAGCCTGGGCAGTCCGCTTGGGACTCCTATCCTCATATTCTTCTTCTGAATCTTCGTCTGAATCCTCCTCATCAGAAGAATCTAAATGAAATGACGAGTCTTCATCATCTTCATTAAAACTATCTTCTGATTCAGAATCACACTCGTAATCAGAATCGGAAGCCGAATTATAATTGTTTTGAGAAGTATCGGAATCAGAACCCTCTTCTTCAGATTCTTCATCTTTCTTCTTGTTTTTCTTAATCTTTTTAGATTTATTAATACTTTTCACTTCAGAACACCCCATTCTGTGATTAATATTATTAATAATGTTCTTCAGATCTTTAATTTTAGCATTAATATGTTTTCGAATATTTTTGTTATCATCGTCTTTAACCCATACAAGCAAGTCTTTTACAACTTCTCTATGAATCTTGATAACATACTTATGGAGTGCTTTAGTTTCTTTTTGATTCTTCCCCTCAATCTTAAGTAAGGGTTTCTGTTTTAAAATCATCTTCAAGAATTTAATTAAAATCCTTTTGCTTCGATGAATATTATTAATCTTAATATTTTGGAGAATTGCATCTAAAGTGTCTAATGTTAAAGAACAAGTTGCGTAAAGTGAATCAATCATTTCACTGCCCATAGTATATAATGTACACTATATTCAATATTACCACATCATTTTTTTATTTTGATATACAAATAAAAAAAAAATATAATTATATTTAGGTATATGTTGCATTTTTTGTATCAACAATATGATTATATTTAGGTATATGTTGCATTTTTGTATCCACAATATGATTATATTTAGGTATATGTTGCATTTTTTGTATCAACAATATAATTATATTTAGGTATATGTTGCATTTTTGTATCCACAATTTGATTTTAAATGATTAACACTTGCCCTTGTAAGTTTACATTTAAGATCACCAATTGAAGTTTTTTTAATTTCTCCATTTTCATCACTGTAAAACACTCTACGAATGCCACATTTTTCAATAGCATTTCTACAATAGAGACACGGCTTCGCATTCGCAAGAACATATTCATTATTTACCTTTTTCCATCGTACACTCCATAAATCTGCTTTCTTTAATCTATTTTTATTTTTAAATTTATATATAGCATCAATCTCTGCATGTCTTGTAACTGCATTTTTACATAATTTTGAACATCCTGCTAATCCAGACGAACCAATACTTATAGGTCTACCTGAAATAACTAAAGCCGCGTAATGAGTTGGTATTTTATTTGGGGATTTAGCGTTGAACTACTATTAGAAGATTCTTTTCGAAATACGAATATAATGCTGATAAGATCTTATTCTGTCGAGTCATAATTACTATTAACACGAAGGTATAAACAAATATTACTTCGATATCATTTTTTTTTCTTCTGCAGAATAATTTAACTACAGAAGTAATATATGGATAGATTACAGTCTTTTTCTAAATTATCAAAAGTGTCTAAAATTAAACCAACTGTTAATCTTATTATTGGATTTATAGGATTTGTTTTAATATTTGTATTTATAGCTTTACATTTGTATTATTTACCAAGTACATCGGGTTGTGACAATACTAATAAAGAATTATCATTTTTTATGTATGGTGGGTTGACCTGTTTTATATTATTAGCAATTTATATTATAGCTATAGACAAATATGAAAATAATGCGTTAACATATATATTGTTTTTCATATTTACATTATCTCTTATGATAGGTTTTTTCAAGTTCATTCGTTGTAATAAATCAAACGATCAGGTGTCTTTGTATTTGACAAAATACCCTTTTATACAAAGAGTTTTAGAACATTACAAAAAAAGATCACTCGATAATATACCTATAAACAGATGTAAAACGTATCATAATGGAACATATTATCCTGCGAATGATATAAGATGCGATGTGTCGACATGTAAGGAATCAGATTCAACATGTGATATGGAAAATGGTGCCAAAGTTGTAGATTTCTATATAGCTGCAAGTAATCAAAGTTGTTCATTTCAAATAGCTGGTGGCAATTACGTAAGTGAAGAGATGTTACGTGCTGTTTTGGTAGGAGGTGCGAGATTAATTGATATAGATTTATATACAAATATTACAAATGCAGGTGCGTATCCTATTGTAAAATCAGAATGGGGTAAAAGAAAAGCACTTAATAGTGTTTGTTTTGAAAGGTGTTTAGAAGTTATATTAGAAGAGGCGTTTAAACGTCATAAATTAAATGACCCTTTATTTTTACATCTTAATATAAAGGATTATAACCTAGAGATGATAGATCGTGCGGCTGATTTTATTGTAGATGCGTTTCCAACAAATATATTACTAGACCCGTCATTTCATTATGAAAGAGGACAACCTATAACAGGAGGAGAGGGAAAATACAGTGAGCAACCTATTTGTAATTTTTATAATAAGGTGATAATTATTGTAAGTGGAAATTGCAAACACACTAAACTTGACGAGTTAGTAAATATGCATACCAAATACGGAACCATAAAACAAGCAACAATAATAGACTGGGAGGATGCAAAAACACCAGATGATCCATCAGAATTCATAACAGAAAATATGACAAGGTTTACGATTGTAAGACCAAATCCTTATAATCTTAATACAAATCCACAAGATTCGTGGACATATGGTTGTCAAGCCCATCTTATGAATTATGGAAATATGGGGAATATAATGAATCTTCACGATGCATTCTTCTCGACAACAAGTCTCGTAATGAAGGATATAATATTACAAAAGTCGAGAGAAGAAGTTGGAGAAACCAAGGAAGCGGTAGCATGGGACCAGTCTGACAAATAGTTCAGCAGGTTAAAAAGCAAACTATGAATTTTAAAAATAAAAATGATACGACGATATGTATAATTAATTAATTACAAAACAAATATAAAATACTCAAAAGACACTCATAAAATATTCATAGAATGGTGTCGGTAAGATATTTAGATAAAAATATCACAACTCAATTGATAAATATGAATTGTCCAAATATTGTATTTCGTAATGTATGGCAATATTGTCCTCATACGACAAGACCTGAAATTCCAAATCTTAAAGAAGATTTATATAAAAGTATCTTATCTCTTGGGTATATTAAAAATAATTATGTGTATAGTAGTTTAAACCGTTTATTTGACCTCCTCGGTAGTTATAAAAAAATAGTTATTTTCATAAATTTAATCTATAAAAATAATGAACTTAGAAGGGAGATATTTAATGCTCCAGGGTCGGCTAAAATTATCACTATGGGAAAATATATCCGTTATAGACATAATCTCATAAGAATGGGGCTCATAACGGAATGATTTAATTAATCAAAATTAATATAGAATGAACTTTCTACATTACTATTAATGGATACTGGTTGATATTTACGGTATTCTTTTGGAATTATTTGATATATTACGTATTTTTGTCCACGAATATATTTTTCCCTTGATGTCACGGTTCTATCAAAAATCTTAAGTATTTGTCTTAAAATGGTTATGCAATTTTTCGGACACAAATCATTCAAATATGTTCTTGCTTTACAAGGTATGTAAAAATATTCTAATTTTTCCTTTAATTCATATATTTTTTGTACAGTACCTATTACATCGAGGTCTTTTTTTGAAAAATTTGTTGTATCATAAATAGATTTTAAACCAAATGCTTGTAAAACTTCTGTGCATATTTCTTCGGATGGTATATTTTTAAAAAGTTGGTTTTTTGTCATTTTAACACCTATTATTTATGAAAAATATTTTTTTTTCTGCACAGTCTCGAATTTTAAAAAAATTAATCTGTTTCTGTCCACCATCTATTTGATAAATATGGGATTCCTGAATTAATAGTCGAGTTAGATTGAATTGATTTAAAGTTGGGTCCTTTTCTTACAGATAGTTGCAATGAAGTCATTGACATAGCATAATTATAGTATCTGATGTTGGAATAATGTCCTTGATACCCACCATCTTTTGATACATGAAGATCATAATAATTTTGCCGTGGTACTCCTTTTAATTTTAGTCTTTTTTTGAGGAATCCGTTAATGTATATATCTAAGTTTCTGTGAGATAAAATAACGGCGATGTGAAACCATTTACTAATTGGTATATTTTCAATGTCTACGTATTCTTTTACAGAGTCATATGTATTCGTGTAGACTCGAATAGCGTTTGTATTGGGGTGAATCCATATACCTGGTGATTGAATTTCGCAAAATTCATGTGGTTCTTTTGTTTTGGTAACGTCCATGTCATATTGAGGGCCTTTATGAAGTACATGTTTCCAAATGGGTTGTTGGTTTTCCCACGCATCTATGTTCATCCACATTGAATATGTGAATTCTATACCATTTCTTTCGTTTGAAGATCTTTTAAGTAGTTTGGAATTTCCTCTATGAGGATCTTGTGATACTTTGAAACCTGTAGAAGCAGATTGCATTCCATCAAGAATTAAAGGCGTAGATACGAATACGTTTACAACTCTGTTAAACATAAAAGCAAGTAAATTAAGTACGATATACACCAATATGACAATAGTAATTCCGGCAAATATTTGGGAAGCTATACTTCCACTGTTTGCAAAATCAATTAGTTGAGCAGAATTTATTGCATTCATTTATAAATAAGTTGTTTTTTTTTTTACATGAAATAATAAATGGAAACTGTAAGCAATTTTTTAAAATCGAATGAAAGTAAAATAGATATTCCATATGTACCCAGTGGATTTAATTCGGTAGTTTTAGGAACACTTGGCTTTTTTTTATTAGTTGCTGTATTTTTTATTACAATTCGTCTTTTTGGTAAAAAGACGGGCATTACATTGATTGGTGTTCCCGTGGAGATATCGCCATCTCCTAAGATATGTGGTAATAAAATTGTAACATCTGATGCAAATGAATACACATATAGTTTCTGGACATATATTAAAAACTACTGGAATGATGGAAATCCTAAAATAATTTTTGAAAGAAAATACAAAAACTATACAATGCGTGTTAATTTTGAAGAGGGACCTGTCCTAACTGTACAGTTTATAGACTCCACAACAAACCAACCTTATGAAGATAAAAATCAAACAACGTCAACCAGTTCTGAATGGTTTGGAAACAACAATCTAATGAACTATTCATTAGAAAACATTAGATTACAATCTTGGAACCATATTGCTATATCGCAATGGGGTAAAACCATGGACTTTTATTTAAATGGAAAATTAGCAAGAACGTTTATATTACCGTTTGAATTAGAACCTTATCTTCCTGAAACAATTATAGTAGGTGGTGAAAAATCAGAAACATATGATGGATATATTTCACAATTTAAATATTTTCCAAGAACTGTTAGTGTAGAAAATATATATAAAATTTATCTTGATGGTCCACAAGAAAAATCATTTTTAAGTTCATTTATGCCAATTTTACCATCAAGTGCAATGGCAGATGTAAATATGCATTTGGGATCAGGTGGATTCTGGAATAATTAAAAATATTAAATGATAATAGATGACTTGTATAAAAAGAGGTGTTGATATTTGTTATCCTCCTCTACCATTTAGAGGAGAAGCTGTAAGCAATGATGGAACAAATTGGATTGCGTCAATTGATTCACAGGATACGTTTGAAAATTTTGTAAAAAACATAAAATCAGTTAATTTGAACTTTAATAAAAGTGAACCTCATAAAAGATTAGTTGACGTTACTATATCTATATTTCATGACATAAAACTTCTCAATTGGGATAGGACTAATAAAACTTATACTGAACCTACATATTATCAGAAAATAAGTAAACAAAATATCAATGATATTTTAGGTGTTATGAAACAAAATGCAACAAATCACCGGAAGCAGCGGCGTATGAATTCTGATACGCCTATTTACATACATCAATTTCGTATGATAATGCAAATATTTACACCTACATTCCGAAATTACGTATTACAAAACAGCATAACGTTTCGTACTATGAATAGATTAGCTTCAAATTCGGAATTAGTGGAAGAAACATCAAAATTAAACTATTCTAAAAAACATAAAATTATTACAAAAAGAGAGAATGAAACATCCAGTGAACTATTAAGATCGTATGCTGAATTGGAAAAGATCACAACTGATCATTTAAATAAAATATCTAATGATAAAGATACTGTAAATCGTCAAACGGATATAAATAAAGATCAACTTGACCGTATTCAGATAAAAAACAACTTTTTAAAAAGAATGTTACTTGTGTTGTGTATTATAATATTGGTTTTATATTCAACGGATAATGGTTTGCCTAAAAATGTAGGTTTAATAATTTCATTTGGAATGGTTATTGGATTGATAGTATATGGTTTCATGGTGTGGACTACTTTAACCCAACGACATGCGTTGTCGTATAATCAAATTGTAACATCAAGTCACGTTGTAAATTTAGAAGACAATAATAGATTATATCAAAATGCCGAACGTTGTAATCAGGAGGGTTCGTCAGGATCTGGGAATGGAGAAAATTCTTCTTCAACTGATGGATGTAAATAGAATTATTCTTATGAGATTGCTTTCGTTATATCAATTCTACATAAAGGACATGTATTTTTAATACATCTATATTTTTCATAACAATCTTTGCATGTTACATGATGACCACACGGTACTAATGTAATATTTGGTTTTTTATCTAAACAAATAACACATTCTTCAACTTTGTATATATCGATAACATCAAGAACATTTACAATACATTGGTGTGGATTTTTAATAGAAACTGTATAAAATGGATCACAATTTTGTCTAGATGTTATTTTTAAATCTTTTCCAGAGATTTTATAATAACGTCCATCTTGTCGTATATCATCCTTTTTTGGAAATTTACAATTATATTTATTATTATACGCATCTAGATAACGCTTTCCTTCATCGTTAACAAACGAATGAAATTTGATTCGTAATCTACTTTTTTCTTTTACACATTCTAGAATAATATATGACATTTTATTTTACATACTTATGAATAAAATGATATAAAGACATATGTGTGGTATTATAGGTGTTCATTCTATAGAAAATTCTGAAGATATTATTTATATTATATTTGAGGGTTTATTGGGTTTACAACACAGAGGTCAAGACGGGGTTGGAATAGCTACATCAAAAAGAATTATCAAAAAGAATGGTCTTGTCAAAACATCATTTGTCGATAGTGAATTATTGGAATTAAAAAGTAATTGCTGCATAGGTCATGTTAGATATTCTACAAATGGTGTTATAGATGGAATACAACCATTTTATAGTAATTTTCCACGTAGAATAACTATTTGTCATAATGGAAATATAATAAACACAGATAATTTAAAAGAAATTTTAGAAAAGGAATATAATATAGTTACTTCGTCTGAATCAGATTCCTATATATTTCTTTGTGTATTTTCAAGTAAATTATATTCATTGATTAAAGAATCAGGTAATAATATTATAACCTCTGAAATGATATTTGAAACAACTAATTATATACATCTTATAGTAGAAGGGAGTTTTTGTGTAAATATTATAATTGAAGGGTATGGTATGATTATCATTCGGGATAAATGCGGGATAAGACCTTTGATTTGGGGTGTAAAAAATAAAAATATTAATTTAATTTGTAGCGAATCAACCGTAATGAATATATTAGATTTTGAAATAATTAGAGATGTAAATTCAGGTGAAACAATTATATTTGAAAATTCAGGTCGTATACGGAATTATCATTTTAAGGATTCAGTACTTACACCTTGTTTATTTGAGTATATATATTTTGCGAGGTCGGATTCTATTTTAGATAATATAAATGTGTTAGATGCCAGGATATCAATTGGTCAAATTATGGGTAAACATATTATGAATAATCTAAATGAGCAAATAGATGTTATCGTTCCAGTTCCGGATACAAGCATCACATTTGCGAATGGGATTCAAGATATACTAAAACTACCAATTCGTAGCGGGTTAATTAAAAATCGTTATATTGATAGAACTTTTATTATGAAAAACCAGACGACAATTATAAAAAATATTAAGAGAAAAATAACATGTAATGATTCTGTTTTTAGAAACAAAAGTGTATTAATCGTTGACGATTCAATTGTAAGAGGAAATACAAGTAAACATATTATAAAAATAGTAAAAAAATGCAATCCTAGAAAAATTATATTTGTGTCTTGCTCTCCCGTAATAAAAAATACGAATCAATTTGGTATATATATACCGACAAAAGATGAACTTATATACAACGATTCGCAATCAATAGAAGGTATCAGAAAGTATCTTGGTGTAGATTATTTATTTTATAATAATTTAGATGATATTATAAACGAATTACGAAGTAAAAATAATAAGATAACCGGGTTTGAAGTATCAATGTTTAAGGATTAACTGTTTTTAACGTACTTTTTTTTTGATTTGTATTTCTTTTTTGGTTGGGCATCAGATATTTCTTGGCACATTTTAGCAGTATATTTTTTTTCTTTTGAAAAATTCGGCAAGGGGTAAAATGAAACTTTTCCACCTTTATTCCTTTTCATGATGAAATGAGATTCTTTTTCATGATTCTTCCAAATCGACCATTCGTTGGTAATCTGAGTAAGTTTCTCATTTTTAGGTACTTCTTCTAACTTTGACAATATATAATCATTACATGGTATATCTCGTTGTTTACAGATACTTTTATTTGCACCATTTATTTTAACATACCATCCAAATTGACCTAAATGTAAATATACTTCAGAGCCTTTATAAACACCAACATATTTAGGTAAAGCAATGTATTCAGTTGCTTCTTCTAATGTAACATTATCTGGGTTTGAACCGAAAGGCATTGGAGCATATTTTTCAATAGAATTATTGGACCCTTGTGCTAATGCATACCCGTTTTTGTTATGTACAATTCCTATAACTTGATTGGTTTCTTCATTCGTATGAATTACATTAATCCAATTTATAGTTCTTTCAGAATTATTCATCAAGGACGGTGCGGGTTGTATGGCATTTATACAAGATCTTATTTTATGATAGAAGTCATTTACAAATGATTTCCATTCTAGTTGACCATTTGCAATGGCATCGAGGGATGTTTCTAATTGTGATGTGAAATCAAGTTTAATAATTGACGAGCAATTATTTTCTAGAAATTCTGTTACATTTTGTCCTAAAGGAGTAACTATACATACGTTTTTTTGTCCGCCAACTTTTTGAATATAATTCGATTCTTTTATCTTATTACTACTCCAAGTAACTTGTCTCATTGACACATCTAATGCGGGGTTTTTACCCATTGTTATATAGCCTTTTTGTTGAATTTTCTCAACAATAGAACTAAATGTTGATGGTCTACCAATACCTGTTTTTTCAAGTGTTTTGATAAGATCCGCTGTAGAATATGGTGGTGGGGGCTTCTCAACACATTCTTTTAATGATAGATCATATATAGAATATTCATTTCCTATTTCAAGATTCTTATTTATGATGTCTTCCTTTTTACGTTTATCTTCAATCGTTTTAGAATTGTCATTATTTTGATTTGAATTTGGAAAATTTAGTTTTTGGTATCCATCAAATGTAAGTACTTTAGATATAGATTCCCATGTATATGTATCATCACTCTCAAGTGATTTTGAAGTATGCTGTGTTGGTTCAAATAAGGATACAAATTCATCATGTTTAGAAGAAGCCATGAGAGAAGCGACGGCTCTCATCCAAATTAGAGCAAACACTTTATATTCTCCAATACCAATAGAATTACATGGTATATTGTTAATATTAATTGGTCGAATTGCTTCATGTGCCTCTTGTGCCTTAACGCCTTTTTTACTTGTTCTTTTTTTTTTGTATAAAGAGCCAAAGTATTGTTCACCATAGGTATCAATAATGTAATCTTTGGCAATTAATTTGAATTCGTTAGATAACTCGGTTGAATCTGTTCTCATATATGTAATATAACCACCTTCATACAATTTCTGAGCATATGCCATACATTGTTTTGGATTGATACCATGTCTTTTATAAGATTCTTGTTGCAGAGTAGATGTTGTATGAGGAGGAGGAGCAGATTGAGAACGGATGGCTTTCTTTTTTGAAAGAAGAGTCATCGTTTTTTTATTTGCTATATTCTCTATCCATTCTGAAAGACTATTCTGAATAATAGGTCTTGTTTTTTTAACAACATCAATTATGATACTATTATTAATTTTTAGTTTGCCGAGTGCTGTAAAATATTTATTACCACATTGTTGCTCTTTTTGTCTATCCATACAAATTTTAACTGCAGGCGACTGACATCTACCTGCTGAAATTCGTCCTTGAATATTTTTCCACAAAACAGGAGACACAATGAAACCGTATAAAATATCAACAACCCGCCTTGCTTGTTGTGCATGAAATAAATTCATATCAATTCTACCAGAATTTTCAATAGCATCTGTAAGTGCTTTTTTTGTTATTTGATTAAACCGTATACGATCCGTTTTTTCAGGATTTAATGATAAAACTCTCATTAAATTTTCTGCAATGGCCTCACCTTCACGATCCATATCAGAAGCGATTATAACTTTCACTCCTTTTCTTTTACATGATTTCTTTAATTCAGATACAACTTTATGTTTGTCTTTCGTGATTTCATATGGCAATTCAATATTATCTGGATCAAACCATTTAATACTAGGTGGTATGTCCATAATATGTCCAAAACTAGCCATACATTTTACATTAAGGAGTTGCTCAATTTTTTTACATTTTCCTGGTGATTCGACAATAACAACTGTATCTCGATTCATTATATCAATAATTATTAATTAATTATTAAGTTATAACCCCTTTCATTTTTTAAATTAACCGAATTATTATTTTGTTTATATATTCAAATTTAAACTAGATGTTGTGTCTTTTCTTGGGCGGCCTCTTTTTCTTTTAGGAGGTGCAGAAGTACCCTGCGTATTTACTTCGGAAACAGATTGAGTTTCACTCATATCGCCTACTTCAACATCTCTAAAATTTTGTATTTGATTTAATATACGATCTACATCACTATCACTGGGGCCTTTCATTGTTGGTTCTTTACTAATATTTACTTCTGAAGGTGGAATGGGCACGGGTCGATGCGACATTCTTGCATTTGTATGCTCATTTATCATGTCTCCCATAACATTTTGAAAACCCGAATTATCAGGGGCCGCACTATTCACTGCAGCAGATGCAAATTGCTTCATAAGATCTGGATTTTGTTTCAATATATCTTCCATACCTGGCATTGAATTTTTAAAAAGCGAGTTCGTCATATGAAACATAACCGCACTCCCTCCCAACATCATAAGTAGTTTTAACTCTGGAGCAACTTTTGCCTTTGTTTTGTATTTGTCATGAAGTTCTTCAAATACTTCATCGTAATCATTTAAATTTTCATGTATACTTTCCGACCATCCGTCTAATTTGATATCAAAAGGGTCGAATTTCGAATTTACAAATTCTAAACCCGATACCATAGCCATCATCGTTTTTCTTTGGAACCGAACACTATTTTCTATATCTCTTTGGGCTTTGATGCGTAAAAATTCTTCTCGCATATCATCGGTACTTGAATTAAGACTGAATTTTCTGGACAAGGGTATGCCTCTCATTTCGAATCTTTTCAATTTGAATAACAAGTCTTGTTTTTCGAGACCGGAATCTTCAGATATCGTTTGTTGGGTATTAAAAATGGGTTGAACATATTTGGACGGTTCTTCTATATTTATATTGGTATCTATTTTTGGAATGTTTACAGGCTCTATGTTCATTTTAAATGAATTAAATTCGTCCATTTCTTCAAAATCGGGTTCTTTTTTGATCTCGGCAACTTCGGGGCTTTTGAATGTTTTAAAAGGCATTTTAAATGGTGCTTTTTTAAAACCACCTACATCTTCAAATTTTTTAGTTGTATCAAAAGTTCTTGTTTGTGAAGGAGGATCATTTGTTTTTAATTCGCTAGGATCATTTGTTTTTATTTCTCTAGGAGAATTAGGACGTGATTTCTCAGGATCCATCAATAGGTCTAGGTCCTGTAGAATTCCACTTGAATTTGATTTCTCAATCGTATGTGCTTGAGTTGAAGCACTTAAATTATTTGTGTTATTTGTTGATGCCGTATTATCAATTTTTTCTATTTGGGTTTGTGCATTAAAATCAATTTCTTCTAGACCGCTCATATGACATGTGATAACAAATTATTGATTTGCGTTTAAACGTAAATTTTATTTATTTTTATAAAAAAAGCCAAGAGTTTGTAATACCACATCACTTAAATCATCCTTTTTTTTCGTTTTTTTCCAAATATTTTCAATATTATAAATGGTCTTATCTTTTAATTCTTTATTTGGTAAATTTGAGACATTTTCAAGTAATTTATTTACAACAAAACATGCGGTTTTTTTGGTTTCATTATAAGATTCAGGTTTTTTTTCTATAAAATTACGTTGAATACAATATTTCATTTTAAGATTCGCGTGTACACATTTTACGATTGTATCCGTTTTTAATTGTATTTTTTTAAGTAAAAAATATGTCAAAATAATAATTTGTAATGATTTCATTTTAGGATTTTTCATACAAGGTTGATTTTCTATGAGGACATAATCAAGAGAATGTATTATTTCACCAAATTTTATTTCTAACACCTCTATAACTCGGCTACCAAGATCATCAATTGATAAGTTGTCATCTTTCTTTCTTAATTTAAATCCTTTTTCTTTTAGATATTTCTTAATAATATCTTTGTATTCTTCTTTTTTCATTTTATTAAATTCATTCATATCTTCATCCTTTACAATTTTCTCTTTTAATATAATGTCTTTAAGTTGAGTCTTAGTCATTTTACTGTACTGATTACACAATTGTTTTAATGGTGGTTGATTAAATGACAGAACATCAACTATTTCCCATTTATCAATATAAAATTCTGTTTCAGAATGCAAGTGTAAATATGAATATGTTAAGTTTTTAACACCTACATCTATAGATAATACATTTAGCATGTTACAATGTATGTTAGTATATTATTTTTTCATTATCTTATTTTTTATGTTTTTTGTAAAAACTTTATTTAATAATTCATCATCGCATATGTGATTTACCAATATAATTTTTGTTTTTCCAGTATACCAAACTTTATCTAATATTCGATTCATATCTTCTTCATTTTCCTTTGGACAAAATACATATTCTATTCCGGCTAATTGGGCTCCCCATACTTTATCAGATAACCCACCTATGGCATGAATATATCCATGAATGTCTATCTCACCGGTAATGGCAATTGTATTAGATATTGGTGTTTTTAATACACAAGAAAGCATTGCAACAGATATGGCAGTTCCAGCGGATGGTCCATCTTTTGGTACTGCACCTTCACAACAATGAATATGATAATCCAATTCTTTTGTTTTTATAGCAATATCCTTTCTGGACTTCTCAGACAATATATTATAAACAACTGTTTTTGCAACTGATATACTTTCTGTCATCACTTTACCTAAATGTCCAGTTATTTCAAATTTAGTATCTTTTCCTGATAATTCGGAATATTGTTGAATCTCAATTCTTGTTATTCCTCCCATACCTACAGACGTTGCGAATAACCCATTAATTGAACCAACTCTTGGTTCTTTTAGAAGTTTTGTATATTGAACAAATGTATATTGTTTTAATAAATCGTTTTTAATATCTTCACATGTTAATGTCAAAGGTCTTTTTTTTTCGTTATTTAAAAATTGTAAATTGATTTCACGTAATATTTCTAGTAATAATTGCGATATTCTTCTAAGTCCTGCTTCAAATGTATAATTCTTTATAATATACATTAATACATCGTCGTTTAGGATAACATCTTCTTTTGATAATCCAACCGTTTTATATAATTTTGGCAATATATATTCGTTACATATTACACATTTTTCTTCATGTCTAAAGTGTGTAAATTGAATACGATGTATTCTTTCTCTTAATATGGGGTCAATGTTATAAATGTCGTTATATGAAAATATAAATATTGCTTTAGAAAGATCGAGGGGTATATCTGCAAAATAACGATCACTAAACGTATCATTTTGAGAAGGGTCTGTTAAGTGGATGAGTATACCAATTATCTCTTTACCATGTTCAGTTTTACTAACCTTATCTAATTCATCTATAAATATGATTGGGTTCATGCATTTCGAACTTACTAATATATTTACAATTTGCCCCCATGTACCTCCAGAATATGTATAACCATGTCCCTCCAACAGGGATCCGTGCGACGAACCTCCCAAAGCTATGAAACTGAAAGGTCTATAACTACCATCTATATCTTGCAATATTTTACATATGCCTTCTTTAGCAATAGATGTTTTTCCTGTGCCGGGGGGTCCTTCAAAACCAAAACAATATCCTTTCTTATTTCCCGTCATCCACTGTCCTATTATTTGTTCAATACATCGTTTTGCTCTATCTTGTCCATATATTGCCTCGTCTAATATATTACGAATTCTTTTTTGATCATCGCGAACCAATCTTCTAACATGATGCCATTCTTCTAAAATATTATTATATGGTGTATGTCTAAGTAAATTTTTAATTACATTTGATAAACATTCTTTAATTTTTAATGGAGCTTGTGATATATAACATTCCATATCAGAACATATCGTGTCGATTGGTTTTTTTGTGATTTGAACATTTTGTTTTTTACCATTTCTTTTGAATTCCAATGATTTAATGTTCAAACTTTTTTTAAATGCACGAATAAGTGGGATTATATTATCTTTTCCATAAAGTACTAAAATATTGAATTCGTTTTCTACATCAAAAAAATTCTCTAATTCAAACCAAGACATAGGTTTGAATGTTTTATCAGAATCATATTCTTCTGAGAATCGTTTCGTTTTTTCTAAAAACAATTGTAATTGCATTATACAAGATTCTTCTCTATATATACCAAATGGTATTTCTAATAATTTATCAAGAAATTGTTGTGGCTTACTGATATCTCCTTGTTTATTTTGTATTTCTCTATATTTTTCGATTGCTTTTTTTTTAACAGAATCGGATGCTTCTAAAGCACATATTCGAGGTTCATAATCTATCTCCGAAGGCATTAACGAATCAATATGCTTAGTTGGGCGAGTTTCTCTTTCATCTAATATTTTACGGGTTTGCAATGGTAAATGATTATATATGATCTCTGTTATATTTTTCATTGAACTCTCCCTTTCAATGAGTGAAAATAAAAGCATTCCCATAAATTCACATTTATCGTCACCTAAAAACATTAATGATAATATATTGTATTGTGTATACGGCGTTGAACCCAAAAAATCCTTTACTAAAACAGGAACCATCTTTTTTTTATCAGCTAAAAAAGATTCCAAATTAGTATTGAGTTTTTCCAATAATATGGACGAGGAATCGCATAATAAATTATAGAAACACAACTTATATTTCAACCAATTTCCTAGAAATTTTTTGTTTTCTTTTTTCTTTCCAATATATTTTAATAATTTCTCTTTTTTATACCATGTATGAGGAGAATTAACCAATACTTTATACGAATCTTCTATAAAATAACCTTTTCCTATAATACCAAATGCACTTATCTCTAAACATTCATTAGAATAAATAAAATCTTTAAGTTGAGTTGTACCGTAGATCGCACTAAAATCATTTACAGAATTTTCTTTATCGTTGTCAAAATATTCAACAAAAATAAAACTCTTATGCAATAACTCTTTTTTGTAATTGAAATTTTTTAATTTTATTGTTTCTAATCTTTCTACAAAATATTTATCAATATATGAATTACACCCGTAAGTATTTTGTAAAGAAATTATTAATTCTAAGTCTGCCTTTAAACTTTCTTTAGTAACAGTATCCTCATTTTTTAAACGTAAAAGGAACTTTTTGTTTAAATCATAAAATTGCTGTGAATATATTTTAAGATTATCAAGATGTAGTGCGAATGTATATAATATTATATGAAAATACTCATTCACTTTTTTTGAATAGTATATTCTCCATTTGTTTTGTATTTTTGTTACAAACATATTATCCGCGCTCAACATGGTATTAGGCATTGATTAATAAACTCGTAGAAAATAAATAAACTTTATAACGTTATATCAACTCATTTTCAACTTCAAAATCTCTCCAACTTCAACTTCAAAATCTCTCCAACTTCAACTTCAAAATATCCTCAACTTCAACTTCAACATCTCTTCAACTTCAACATCTCTTCAACTTCAACTTCAAAATATCCTCAACTTCAAAATCTCTTCAACTTCAACATCTCTTCAACTTCAACATATCTTCAACTTCAACTTCAATTGCAGTTGCTTTAAAATAATTTTAAATATGAGTTCTCAACAGTTAATGTTTATTAAATCCAAATAAATGAGTATTAGTATGGATATATCTCGCAGACAAAATCTTTTAGAAGTTGGGGTTGACGAAGCGGGAAGAGGAACTCTTATAGGAAGAGTTTATGCAGGAGTTGTAATATGGAATAATAGAGATCTTACTGATTTTTTTGATGAATTAAAAGAAATACGATGTCATTCATATAAAACCTGGGACAGTAAAAAAATTCCACATAAAAGAAGAATACTTTTAAAAGAATTTATTGAAGAAAATGCGATAGATTATGCAGTTGGATATGCAGAACCTGAGGAGGTTGATTCTCAAAATATACTCCAAGCAACATTTATTGCAATGCATAGGGCTTTGGATAATCTAACACATGAATTTAATAATATATTGGTGGATGGAACACAATTTAAACCCTATTTTGATTCTAAGAAAGATGAATGGTCAGCATATACATGTATACCCCACGGAGATGCAAATTTTATATCTATTGGTGCGGCAAGTGTACTTGCAAAAGTTGCACATGACGAACATATAACAGAATTATGTGAAAAAAATCCAAGTCTTAATGAAAAATATGATTTATTGAACAATATGGGATATGGAACAAAAAAACATTTAGAAGGTATTCGATTGCACGGTGTGTCGGAATATCATAGAAAATCATATAAATGTTGTAAATAGATATTATAAATGAGTTTCGTATTCTTTTATATAAGGAAATAATTGTAATAAAAAATAAGTTTCACAAATGTTACCATGGACAGAAAAGTATCGTCCAAAAAATATAGAAGATGTATGTGGAAATAAAATAAGTTTTGAAAGTGTTCAACTCTATGGTTCGCAAAAAAAACATCTTATTCTTCATGGTCCACCTGGAACAGGAAAATCATCTGCAGTTCGTGCATTATTTATAAAATTTCCAAAAAATTCTGTATTTACATTTGATACAAAAACTAAATCTTATTCACAAAGCGTCATTTTAAAGAAGATGCATCATTTCATCAATAGATCATCTGAACATCCATTCAAATATATACTCGTTGACGAGGTTGATTCATTTAGCTTTTCAGAGCAAAAAATGTTTATACACGCACTTTCAAATTGTTCCACCGATAGGTGTAATACTATTTTTTTCTTTTTATGCAATAAAATAGAGCAAATATCATCATGTATTCTTCGCAAATGTATTTATATTCAATTTAACCCTCTTAGTTTCACATATACATATCCTTACCTTCAAAAAATAAAGAAAAATGAGAAACTCAAATGTACGAATGATACATTGAAATACATTTTTGAGGGTTGTAGTAGAGATCTTCGTAAAACAACATTAATATTACAATTTCTTCATATGACGTATTCTAAAATAGATAAAAAATCTTTTGAAAATAATGTAATTATTCATGAAAATAACTATGATTCAAAAATATCATCATGGTTTGAAAAAATAAACGACGACCCGAAATCTATTGAAACTATTATAGAAGAATTATTCTCAAATAGTTATCAAATTTCAACAATAGGTTATTTCTTAATTAAATATCATATTGATAAAAAAAAGATTGATAGAACATACGTGAATATCATATCAGATTGTATTAATAAATCGAGATTAACAGAGGATTCATATTTTACACTGTATAGAATGATCGCGGAATCACCATTATCAAAATTATAGTGTTCATTTATAAATGGAAATATATTCAGTTCCGTGTCTTGTTGATGCTAAAGGCGAGTATACAAAAAAACTAATACGTCATTTAAAAAAAACTTACATGGCATCTATATTAAAAATTTACGATGAATCGAAAGAGAATTGTTTAAACTATCATGAAGATGAAAAAATTTTAATTACTTTTCAAGAAATGTTAAGTGAAATAGTAGACTGGGATGATAATAAAAAAACGGAATTCATGGACGATATCATTTCATCTTCAAAGTGCGATTGGTTGGAAGACCTTGTCACAGCTGTATTCATCCTACACACTAAAATCCTTGCAACAATTCGTTCTGAAAATCCACCAAAAAAAGTGAATATTAATATTCCTGAAATCAAAGATTTCTTGCATCAATGTTTCATTGAGATTGCAAGAGAGATTTGGAAACATGCTTATTTATTCCAAGAAACATCTGATTCATGCGTATATCAACAAAATTATAATAAATGCGAAGAACTCATATGTAATTCAATAGGAGAAACAATTAGAGATATGTTACCTGTGAAAGAGATGTTGCGTGATCATTTAAATACTTTCGATAGTGAATTTTTGATGGAAGATGACGAGATTGACAATAAGATTGACGATATGATTGACAATGAAATCTCAATTAACAGAGAAGAACCTATTGAAAATATTAAAAAAAACGCACCACCCGTTGTCGTTTTTGACAGCAGTTCTTTACAAACACACATAAAACCAGTCTGCATGGAAAGCTCAAACGAAGTGAGCCCTGATATACCCAATTCCGAACATTATTTGGCTAGAAACAATGTGAGATTCAATACATCTGATGCGAACCAATGTAAATTAATACCAATAGAATCTTCAATGAACTCGAAACCGGAATTATCTTTATCATGTGCTTCAAATATACTACCACAGATTAAAGAAGTCAATGTAGATGACTCTAAAACATTAACAAATATAGATTTAAATTCACTTAAAAACGATGATATTGTAAATATAAATTTCGATGATGACACTATGTTAAATAAATTACAATCCTTCGGAGATAACGCACCTGATTTTGAACAATGTTAGTAATACGTTTAAAAACACCTTTCTAAAAACTTATAAAAGAACATTATGACGGAGTGTGAAATTGTAAAAAAAAGAAATGTGAAAATTGAAGAATTTTTAAAAAACGGTCCTCTAGAAATAGATTCTTTACAGAGTTATTATCCTACTCTTCATACCTTAAAAAAAATACCATATTCAAAATGGAATACAATCACTCTAAATAAAACACTCGTAGATATAGTAGATATCAATGAAAATATAGGTATCATATCATATAAAAATAATGATAAAGAAGAAATTCCTTTTTTTATGAAATGTACACCAATTTTAGATACGACATCAATGATTCAAGGAGATTATATAGAGACTCACATTTCCACATGGTTACCTACTAAAAATCATAGACATGAGAACACTGCTCTAAAAATTCAGAATCCGCAAAATACAGCATATATTGATTCATTGTGTTCTATAATATTAGGTAGATTATCAGAGGAAAATGTATGTCCACATTTTGGAAGTGTGTATGGTGTTTATAACGGAATTTTTTCAGAATACAATGAAGATATAACTCAAGAATATTCTGCATATAAACGAGAAGAATGGTTTAAAAATGCGGTTATAAAGAATAAATTGAGTTTAGATATTGAGAAACAAGAATTAGAAAAAACAGAGTTTGAAGAGATTGCTCTTGAATCAATGGGTAACGATGAAGATTTATTATCAGTATCAACTACAGAATCAAACGACCCAACTGTAAGTGCAACATACCCAAAGCTTCCAGTTCAAATTGTTTTAATGGAGAAATTTGAATGTACATTTGATGAATTAATCTCATGTGAAATTGAGAATACTATATCAATCCTGTACGAATCATCTATTGTTAAAAGATATCTTATTTATTTACGTAAAAAATTAATTACAAAAAAAATGAGTTCATGGATATTTCAAATATGTTTCGCACTCACATATGTGAATGATAAATATGATTTTGTACACAATGATCTTCATATACAAAATATTATGGGTAAAAAAACGGATATTCCATTTTTATATTATAAAATAGATGAAAATATATTCAAAGTGCCCACACATGGCTATATTATGAAGATAATTGATTTTGGGAGGTCAACTTTCACATATAAAGACAACATCTATTTTGGCGATGTATTTGAGAAAAAGAATGAAGCGGGTGGACAATATACATATCCTTATGAAGATGATTCTTGGAGTGATGTATCTTCTACATCGAGTGAGTTTGATGAATATATACGACACGATAGAGTTACGAAAGAAGAAGTCAATCCGACACCATGTTTTGATCTTGCAAGATTCGCATGTTCTATTCTAGAAGATTATGAAGATAAATGGAGCGATTTAAGTTCATTTCCACTTGGGCGACTTTTATACCAATGGTGTACCGATGATAATGATCGAAATCTATTAGAATTAAACGGATTTGGTCTTTATAAGCACATATCCCGCTTTGTTTCACATACAAATCCAAGGGATCAACTCTCTCATGAAATATTTACTGAATTTTTAATAGAGACGAATGAAATAGATGATTCAAGTCAAATTTATTCATTGCCAACCAAAAATTGATTAAATTAGATAATAATACAAGTACAAAATTCAAGATGTAAAAGATTACGGGTATGATTTACATTTATTTAGGACACGATGCCTTCGCATCTACATATCGTTTCATAATGACTTCGTGATTTTGCTTTTGATAATTTTTTAAGTCACTTTTTATTTGGGAATACATCATGTATAAATCTCCTACAAATACAACCAATAACCATGTTAACATCAATACAGAAATCAATGTATAACGAATAAAAATAGGGTTTTTGAGTTGTTCTTCAAATGCGGTAAACCCAACCGCGATTAAAACTAAAAGTAATCCAGTCATAAATACAATGACAACAGCTTGTTGAGTATTCATATTATTATACTAAGTCTTTTTTATTTTTTTACTGTAGAAGTTGTACACTTATATTTTTAAATTATCATAAAATATAATTCAATTGCTTCCCATAATTAACATTATATTCGATATACACGTTGCTCCACAAATCCATGATTTCGTTTTAATACTTTTTTGTCTGTTTAAATCGGGTTTACGTACCAAATAATAAGGTTCTGATTCAAATGATGTATCGCCTATGATATCACCGCACCATTTAGCTAATTCTTCGGGTGAGATTTTTTCAGCATCAATGTATAAATCAATAAAACCCAAATCCTGATAGAAACGCACTATGGTTTCCGAGCAAAATAATCGTTTCCTTTTTTTTGATCTTAAAAATGGTAGTTCTAGCCCCATACTTCTTTCACAATTACAATTATAAGATGTTAAATCGTGATTCTTCCAAAAATATTGTATTTTGTTCTTATATTTATTCTCATAAACATATTCGATCATCTCTTTTTTATTCAAATTTGATTCTTCATTTACCGTAAATTTGAATGGAGAATCTTTTAATCTAAAACATGCGATTGCGGCACCTTTACTTAATTCATATTCCACAACGTCTTTTAAATTTCTAATTTGAAGACCATTCTTCATTTCATTTATTTCGACAGTTTTAACACGATTCACTCCCGTGAGTGTTGATTCTATAATATATGTGTCTTCGTCTGTTTTATTTCTAAATTCAAAAAAATTTTTAGGACATACAATTCCTACATGCACCCACGATGATTTAATGTCTAGATGGTTTTCTTGAAAAATATCCAGGAAACCCGATTTTGTGCCTTTCTCACTAAAGAAAATAATATCACAAGGTCTTAGATTTTTCTTCCATTCCTCGTAATTATTATAAATATGATGCATTTACTATAAAAAAATGTAATTCTTATACAACTGTTTTTTAAATTAAAATTTAATTTTAAAAGACTCCCTCGTCCGCAGCAGACCAAATTTGTTCTAGTTCTTTTTCATTGTTTTCATTTATAATAATTCTATATCTTACACATCCCAATTGATTATCTGTACAATAATATATTGTATCGTGCACATTCCCTTTTTTCAAAAAATCTTCAACCGTATTGGTATAACCTTGATATACAACATATTCCTTTGGTTCATATGAGTATTGTGTAATTATTCTTTTCAATTCGGGTATTTCATAAATATTTATAAATCCTATTTCAGTATTCTTATTTGGTTCCATTTTATTCTTTTTGAGCTTAGATTTTTTAGAATTTTGTTTAGATTTTTTCTTAGATATCTTGTTCAATTCTTTCTTAGATTTATTCTTTTTACTAGGACCTTTCAATGTTTTTGTTTTTTTCCTAGCCATTCTTTTATATTGAAAATTATTTTATTTTATGAGACCTTGAACCCATTTTTGAATAGGAGGCTGAACCCATTCATATAGGAACCCTTCTAAGCCTTCCACGGAGTTCCATTTTAAATTACACATACATTTGTCACCAATATTACATTCAAAATACATAGTAGGATTCGGAATATACTCTATTCTTATTTTTTCATTTACGATTTCAATATTGAAATAATCCACTATCACGTTACTAACAATAGGAATTGACAATACTTTATCATTGAGTTGTATTCTTCCATAATGAGAATTCATATCAATAATAGTTCCACTTAACGAAACCATATCCGTTTTTTCGGAGTTTTCTTCTAATTTGAATAATTTTGTTAAATAATATTCGGTTTCCATGTGTCCTCTTAGAAATTTAGATCTATTAATAAACATAAGTTCAAGTTGTGTAGCATGATAATCGTATAAAATGCTTCTATGAACGAGTTGATCTGCAAATCTACGCAATGGACTAGTAAAATGAGTGTATTCTTTCAATTCTAAAGACATATGACTTACATCTTTTGACTCATCATAAAACATATACCATGCTCTCTCGCCTTTCTCGGCTACTCTTAGAATACTCTTGTTTCCTCTATGTTTAATTAACCAATTGGCTACATACGCGTTTGCTTTTATCATACATAAACTTACTAATTCATGAATGTCTGTTAAAAGATGCCTTTCAATATTGAATATATCACTAATACCTTCACTGATGTAATTAATCCGATCACTTGAATTTTCATAAGTCAAATTTTTGTTTACGCATATTTTTGATTTTACTAACCTTACTTTACCATTTAAACCAAATATTACCGATAAACAGTTTCGTTCTTGATTTTCTAAAAGGGAATGTTTCTCTACCAATTTATTAGGTAAAAGATTACAAATTGTATTATGATATATCGTCTCCGATTGATGTCTTACAACGTTATGTAAATCAATAGATTCGTCATCATTTAGATTGAATGTTTCTGTTGGAGAAGCAATATGTATAGCGAGTTCATTCTTTTCAATATTATATGACAATGCATCGTCTACATCTTTACATCCTTCTGGATCTATACTAAATGTATCATATTTGATCCAGTCTTCTTCGGGCACTTGTATAGAGTCTACACTTTTTGATTGATTACCATCATTTAACGATAGACGTTTATTCCATAGTCTGTGAACTTTTGTTCGAGAACGAGGTAACGTACAATATCCAAAACGAAGCACCTTTTCAAAGCACGATGGATCATTTACCTTACCAATATCTTCAACTAATATTCCCATAGGCATGATGTCACTTTCATTCCATTTTTGTATTTCAACCCTTACATACATATCTGTTCTTGACGGACTATGTGAAGATGCAACGCAATAGCGAGGATATCCTCTTAAATGTGGAATGAATGTATATTTCCGCATTCCTTTTGAATTTTTTCCCCAAATGGTTTTACTACTTAATTTTAATCTTCCTCCTAATATTGATTGTTCAAAGCATATCGCACCTGGTTCTATAGATGTTTCACTCTCAATCTCATACCAATTTTTAATACCGTGAATCCAACATGGATTTTTTTGGGATTTGGTCTGACGTGTATCTTTTATTGTAACACGAGTGGATATCGTCACATTTTGATTGGAAACCAATTTAGAAGATTCACATTCATACCAGTATATACTATTTGTTTCTTCTACATATATATGTATATAGACTAACCTGGATATATGAGCTCTATTTATAACATATCCGTTATAACTAGTTGTGTATTCGGTCATACTATGATTTGATTGTTATTTATTATTTTTATTAATATCCATACGTCAATCATTTTTTAAAAACATATTAAAATCTCTACGATCTTGAAAAATATTAAGAAAGTTTTTTTTAATAAAATAAACAATCTTCTCAAAATAATTGAAAATCGTGTGTGAGTATGACTTATTTGTATATATATCTTTAGTACAGATTGGATCTGTTTTTTTGAAATCAAAAAAATACTCAAAATATTTTTGAAGTGTCTCTTTGTCTAATTTTACAATATGATCTAAATATGTTTCTCTTGAAATTTGATTTGTGTTATTGCTTAAATTATTAAATAAAATTTCTGCTGTTTCTACATAATTAATTAGAAACGCTTTTTGTAATTCAGGTATAGTGTCAATAGTATTTTTATTCATTCTTAATGTTAGTTGTTTGTAAGATAGTGTTACGAGTGAAAATAAAATAAATTCTGAAGATTTATTATTCTCAATTTGAAATTTTTCAAAATACCCCAAGACCTCACCTGTCTCGTTTGCATTCAACATAAGATCTACTATATTTTCTGAATTTTTTTCGAATGGTAGCATTATTATCTTTATATAAGGAATCTTCTATTTATATTTATAAGTATGGCCGGAGGGTTAATTCAATTATCTGCATATGGTGCACAAAACCAATATTTGAATGGAAATCCACAAATGACCTTTTTTAAAGCTGTTTATAGAAGATACACGAACTTTTCAATGGACTCTATAAGAGTTGATTTTGAAGGGACAAGTGAATTGTCTATTGATCTTGATGTACAACTTAAATGCAAAATTCCGAGAAGTGGTGATCTTATTAGTAAAATGTATTTTGTTATAAATTTACCAGATATATACTCTGGTTATGATTTAGAAACAAATACTGATTATAAATTTTGGTGGATATCGTCTATTGGTACAAGTATGATTAAAAAAACGAGTCTTTCTATCGGGGGGAATAAAATTAGTGAGATGTATGGTGAATGGATTGAGATATGGCATGAAATATTTGGAGATCAAGCTACTAAATCGCATTATGATCATATCACGGGGAATGTAGCGGATGTATTTATGCCTCAATATAATGGTATAAATGGAGGTACATATCCTACATCAACATTATCTCCAAATTTATATTCAAATCCACAAGATGCGACAAAAGTAACGATTTTCACTGCAAATCCTTATTTGCAACCCCCGTCTATTTCTGGACGCACACTTTACGTACCTCTTCCTTTTTGGTTTACTACTAATCCAGGATTAGCGTTACCACTCATTGCGTTACAATACCATGAAGTTCACATTGAGATTGAATTGAGAAAAATAACAGAATTGTATACTATTATTGAAACTAAAGAAAATATAGGCGGTGCTATATTGGGTCAAAGACGCAGACCACTTTCGAGTGAATCTCATCATCATATTGGTAATTTTATTACGGGTAATAAAAGTACTGATTTTGTTAAAGATACTGACTTGGGCGACGGTGCTACAAATATTCAGGGTTGGAATATGGATGCACATCTTTTAGTGAATTATATCTATCTTGATAAAGAAGAGCGTGCACGTTTTTCGAATAACTCTCATGAATATTTAATTGAGCAAGTAAATGTTAAAGAATTTATGGGTATTGTTGGGGCAAAAACGTTAAACCTTGAGTTAGAACATCCTGTTAAATACCTTGTTTGGTTTGGACAAAGAGATGATATTGTGAGTCAAGTGAATGCTCATAATAATTATACTAATTGGAAACATGAATTTATTCCACCAGGATCAGACAGTTATTTAGAATTTGTTGGTGCAGATAATCAAGATCTTCTTTTTTATAAAGTAGATGAAAACACGGGAGAACCTATTATAGATGTTTTGAATTCTACAAGTGAATTTGGTTCTATTAATTACTTAGAATTGAGTAGAGCCGAGTTACCTACAAAATTTAATTTTCATTTTTATAAGGAAAATATAATTGAATCTACCAGACTTTTGTTTAATGGTGTTGAAAGATATGCATCAATGGACAAAATGTATTTTGAACATGTTCAACCATATCAATATGATGTTAAATTAGATAAAAAGGGTGTCCATATGTATTCCTTCTCATTAGATCCTACAAAATATCAACCATCAGGAGCATGCAATATGTCACGAATAAAAAATGTACAATTAGAAGTAGAAACTGTAGATGTATATTCTGTAGAAAACAATACATCCTCAAATGAAACTCTCCAACATGAATACAAATTCAATATTAATGTTTATGCAGTTAATTACAATATATTAAGAATAATGTCTGGTATGGCAGGATTGAGTTTTAGTTCTTAAATTTATATAATTATAAATTTAATAATGGTGGGATCAGAAATTGAATTGAGACCTTCTGATTCAAGGTGGCTTACAACCAATATATTAATTCACGATTTGTGTCATGATTTTAATGTTAGTACTATGAAACAAAGAATGTCAAAATTAAATAGTTTATTTATTAGTTTTTCTGAAAAATTTCCTATGTTGACTGAAAAATCTCCTATATTGACTGGAGGGGTGCTGAGGGAACGCAAAGCAAGTGAAGTAACTGGCTTGCTGGGGTTTCTGCTGCCGTTGACAAAAAAGCCCGCGACGGCGGCGAGGCCCGCGGCGGCGGCGAGGCCCGCGACGATCGAGCCGCCGCCGCCGCGGGCGGAGACCGACGAGGAGACGGGGCCCGCGACGATGGAGGCCGAACCGATCGAGTCGCCGCCTCCGCCGCTTCCGCCGCTTCCGCCGCTTCCGCCGCTTCCGCCGCTTCCGCCGCTT